>Ga0075122_10000126_pt1 | contig 60471 bp, 67 predicted proteins | sample AntAceMetag02UKB_FD_69790 | JGI IMG/M metagenome (GOLD analysis project Ga0075122, IMG submission 69790) | Saline lake microbial communities from Ace Lake, Antarctica - Antarctic Ace Lake Metagenome 02UKB | ecosystem: Environmental > Aquatic > Non-marine Saline and Alkaline > Saline | place... | reverse complement strand
TGACCCAATTTTCTTTTTCATCCCAGACCTCCCTTTGCCATGTTTCGATTATACAGCATTTTACACTTCATTTTTGGCAAATTTTGGTCCAGTTTTACCCGAGTATTATACTGCCGGCAGGCAGGCGCTCGCTCGGGATGACGAGAGGGGGACACGATCTCACCTCTTAATTAGTATATCAGTCATTCTTTGTCTTTAGTCTGATGTCTGCAGTCTGTTGTCTGTCCCTACCATTTAATTATTTCCGCTTTTTCCTTAAGCGGTTCCCACCACATATTGTTATCCTTATACCAATCAACTGTATATTTGAGCGCAACATCAAAATCCATTTTCCTAGACCATCCAAGACTTTCTGTTTTCGATGAGTCAAGAGCATATCTCCTGTCATGTCCGGGTCTATCGTTTACAGTGCATATACTTGATTCGTCTTTGCCCATCATCTTTAAAATACGATTGGTTAATTCGATATTAGCTATATGTGTTCCGCCGCCTACATTGTATATCTCTCCGGAAGTACCTTTCTCGAAGATAATATCTATAGCTGCACAATTATCTTCAACAAAAAGCCAATCTCTCACATTCTCACCGTCTCCATACAAAGGGACCTTTTTATCTTGTATAAGATTCGTCATAAAAAGCGGTACAGCTTTTTCCGGGTACTGGAAAGGACCAAAGTTATTAGAACTTCTAGTGACTATTACCGGTAAGCCGTATGTTGTGTAATAAGACAGCGCTAGGAGGTCTCCGGCCGCTTTAGTTGAAGAATATGGACTGTTTGGCTTAAGGGGGTCTGTTTCTACGGAGAATCCTTCCTCAACGCTTCCATAAACCTCATCCGACCCGATCTGTATGAATCTTTTCACACCGGTATCCTTTGCCGCATCCAAAAGAACTCTCACTCCCTTTATGTTTGTCATAAGAAAGTCGTCTGGATATTTTATAGATCTATCTACATGAGATTCAGCTGCGAAGTTTATTATCCCATCGACCCCGAGAGCAACTTCACCTACTGCCTTCTTATCACAAATATCTCCTTTAACAAAAGAATACCTTTTATCATTTTCAATATCTTTAAGATTTTCCTTATTTCCGCAATAAGTAAGTTTATCCAGATTGATAATCTGAATATCTTCATGTTTATTCAGCATGAACCTTATAAAATTAGACCCTATGAATCCACATCCACCGGTAACCAAAAGCCGCATATCATACTCCCTTTTTATCCGCTACTAACTTACTCGCATTGTGCAGAGACTCAAAAGTACCCGCATCTGTCCACCATCCGTTAAGTTTAGAATATTCAAGTTCACCTTTTGACAAATACATATTGTTAACATCCGTTATTTCAAGTTCTCCTCTTTCAGACGGTTTTAATGTCTTTATAAGATCAAACACCTGACTGTCGTACATGTATATACCTGTAACCGCATAATTACTCTTTGGTTGTTTAGGCTTCTCTTCTATCCCGATTACCTTATCGCCATCAAGCTCGACCACTCCGAATCGTTCGGGAGACTCCACATCTTTTATCAAGATCCTTGCTCCTTTATCCTGATTATGAAATTTCTTTACTTCATCTTTTATGCTGCCTTCAATAAGATTGTCTCCCAATATCACAACGATTTTCTCGCCATCTGCAAAATATTCAGTAAGAGACAGTGCTTCCGCTATGCCTCCTTCATTTTCCTGATATGCGTAATTTATGCCTTTAAGCCCAAAATCATGTCCATTCCCCAGAAGACGGAGAAAATTACCGGCATGATCTCCTCCTGTAACGATCATAATATCCTTAATTCCAGCTTCTACCAGCACTTCTATGGGATAATAGACCATGGGTTTATCGTAAACTGGCAGCAAATGTTTATTAGTTATCTTGGTAAGCGGATATAACCGAGATCCAAGTCCTCCGGCTAAAACTATTCCTTTCATCGATACTCCTTATTTTTTCCAATCAAATGGTATATTGTTATCATACTCATCAACTCTATACTCATCAGGATCATTACTGTTATAAGGTTTTGTAACTGTATTAATGACAACTGCTTCTTCATCGCTTATACATTTAAACCCGTGATACACTTCTTTTGGTATCTGAACCAACATTGGATCATCCAGACTTATAATATACTCTTCTACTTTTCCAAAAGTCGGAGAATTTTCTCTAGCATCATAAAGCCCCAATTTCATTTTACCTTTTATACATGTAAAATTATCTGTCTGCTGTTTATGATAATGCCACGCTTTAACAACTCCCGGAAAAGCCGTTGTCATATAAACTTGTCCAAATTTTTCGAAAATTTCATCATCTGCCCTTAATATTTCCATGAGTCGCCCGCGTTCATCCGGAACAACCTTGAGCTTCTTAACTTTTACACCATCAATCATTGGATCTCCTTATTTTAAGTAGCATAGCGCATAGGGCATGGCGCATAGCATATATCGTTAATCCTATTTAGCCGCGACTTTCTTAACTTTTCCCTTTTCCCACACCGCAAGCGGACGACCGTCTTTTTTATGCTGAGCAACTACCTCTTTCACCGCTTTCTTGATCGCGAGTTCGGCTTTATCCTGAATAGTCATTCTTTTTTTCATAAACTGACTCCAATTTTCTTAGTAATCTCCTCAAATAAACTCTTATCGATCACATCTATATGCGCATTCTGTTTTCGCGCAATGATCCGAGGCTTGGGCTGTGAATTATTGAACAACATCCATTGATCAGCCAACAAGCGGTAATTTACAAAAAACTTTTTCATACTCCGTCCGAATCTGCGTTTTACATCCTGAACCGGCACATTGTGACCACCCTGTGCCACACGGTCTTTAACACGGGCAACCGCGAGTTGTACCCCGGGTATCCATAAAAAGTAAATATGTATTTTGTATCCTTTTTCTTTCAGCATTTTAAAATACTTCAGATATGTCACGCCGGACAGGGTCGTCTCAAAACCAAAATCAACGCCATTCTCTGAATATTCTTTGATCTGTTCTAAAACAAGCTTGCCTGATTTGATAGCAACCTGTTGTGGAGAAAAAGGTGATAGACCTGCAGCAATAAGATCAGCATTAATAAAACGATCACATTTGGCGTACTCCGGCAGGAACGTCTTCGCGAAAGTTGTTTTTCCTGATCCATTTGGCCCCGCGATTATATAAACATTCCGATTCTTCATCCTTACCCCTCAACCCCTTTCCCGCTATTCCTTACCATTCACTATACTACCCTCTCCCAATTCCCATATATTTAAATCCCATATCTTTCAACTTTTTAGGATCGTAAATATTTCTGCCATCTAATATTGCAGGTTGCGTCATTGTTTTCTTGATCCTATCCCAATCTACTTCTTTAAACTCGTTCCATTCAGTCATTAAAATTACGCAGTCAGCACCCTCTGCTGCTTCATAAATATCATCACAATATACTATTTTGTCTCCCAGCTCTTCTTTGGCTTTTTCCATAGCCGCAGGATCAAACGCTCTTATTTTTGCGCCACCCTCTATAAGACGGTTCATTATATCAATTGAGGGAGCTGATCTTATATCATCCGTATCGGGTTTAAATGCTATACCCCAAACCGCTACGGTTTTGCCCGGTAAGTTCCATAACATCTTTGTTATCTTTTGAAATGCTAGTTCTTTCTGTTTTTCATTGATCTTATCGACTTCTTTTAGCATATCAAAAGGGTATCCTAAAGACTCGGAAATATGTATAAAAGCTTTAAGATCTTTCGGAAAACATGATCCTCCAAACCCTATGCCGGCTTTTAGAAAATGTTTATTTATTCTAGAATCAAATCCTATCCCTTCCGCTACTGCATTTATATCAGCACCTGTTTTTTCACAAATATTACTCAAAGCATTAATAAAAGATATTTTTGTCGCTAAAAAGGAGTTCGAGGCATGTTTAATGATCTCAGCACCTTTAATATCTGTAACTACTATCTTTGTATCTAGAGGACCATATAACTCCCGCAGGATCTTCTCTGCCCTCTCTGACTCTACACCTATAACAACTCTGTCAGGGTTCATAAAGTCTTTGATAGCTGAGCCCTCCCTTAAAAATTCAGGATTAGATGCTGCATCAAATTCGCAATCTTTTTTCTTAAATGCATTTATGGTCTTTTTAACCCATTCTCCTGTTTCAACCGGAACGGTGCTTTTTTCAACTACAAGCTTATAAGAATCCATATTCTCTGCTATAACTCTTGACACTTTCTCTATTGCTGTAAGATCCGCACTTCCATCTTCTCGAGGCGGTGTTCCAACACAAATGAAGATCACTTCAGATGCTTTTACTGCTTCCTTAATATCAGAAGTAAAAGTCAACCGACCATTTGAACTGTTTTTCTTTACTATTTCCTCTAGTCCAGGTTCATAGATCGGTATTTTTCCACTGTTTAGAAGTTTTATTTTTTCTTCGTCATTATCCGCGCAGATAACTTCTATTCCAAGATCTGCGAAACACGCGCCGGTAACTAATCCGACATATCCTGCACCCATTATGCTGAGTTTCATTGCGATATCCCTCTTTGTTAGTTATTATTATTAATATAGCAGTTTTGAATAGTGATTATAGCATAATGTACGTACTCCTGCAATAGGAGACAGTTTCATTGTAATAAGAGAACAAAAGGTTGGATTTGATGGTGGATAAGGAATCTTAAATGGTTTGTGGGTTTATGGTTGAAATTAAAAAGGGCGGGGAAACCCCGCCCTTACAGTTCGAAAATCACTAATCTACTCTAGAGCCTGGCACATTTCTGCTGAAAGACCTACTTAATCCCAATTGAAGATCTGGGAAAGCCTTTATCTTGAAAGCTAGCCAAATTGTAAATTCATCTTCCATGAAATTACTGCCTTCTACATCGTATACGAGTTCCACTTCCCAGCAATGCAAATCCCTGGTTATCGAGAATTGCTGCTCTTCTATACCAAGATCTTCCGCGCTGAACCTTTCATAAAGTCCAAATTTCCATTTTTTATTAAATCTATACATAAGATCCATCGTGACCTGATTTCTTGGATCCGGTGTTTTCTTCTCATACCTGTATCCTATATCCATCGCAAAATTGTCAGTTGGTTTTAAAGAGGCTTCTATGCTACCGGACCTGAAAGTCTGGTTTTCAGTATTGATCTCTGCTTCATTTTCGATAAAAAGCCAGTCATAAGGTCTAAGCTCCATATCAAGCTTAAGGTTTTTAAACTTTCCTTCTTTTTGCAGATCTAGATCATCTTTCTCCATCCGAAAAAGATAGTCTGAACTAACGATAAACCTGACAAGGTCTACAGGCTCTAGTTGTCCGCCCACGTTCCTTTTAGTCTGCAGTTTATTTTCCAAAGCAAGAGTAACTCCGTTCTCTTTTTCTAAAGAATCCAAAACATCCATTTGATATAAATTATCTTTATCAACCGTAGGTTGATGAGTATAAAAATATTTTGCGGATGGTTTTATTATGTGCCTTAAGGTGTTTATATCAAGCCCTAACATATTAGTTTTTGTGTCAAATACACGAAAAAATCTTATAAACGCATTCAATCCGCCTCCGGCGGCAAAACGGTTAACAGGATCATAGTTCCATTTTGTGCGTGAATACGCCGTGTCCCTCAAAGTCCCGTAAGGAGTGAGTTTTAGCGGTCCTACGCTCGCTTGATATGACAGTTTATGAAAAGTATCCAGCCTGGTTGTTTCTTCCGGAGGACTGCTGGTAAAGGCATACTCTTTTTCAAAGGCTGTCGCTGAAGTCTCCGATCCATAATAAAAAGGTGTGTCCCATAATCTTTGATCAGGAACGTCAAGTTTGATCTCGGGATGTTTTTGAACTACTGTATAAAATTCATGGAAACGTTCATTTGCTTCGACGCTGAAAATGTAATTTGATTTAGCTGATATAAATGAAATGTAATTTGCCGGAGTCCTGTTATTCTCTTCATAATCGTTATAAAAATAATCTTCAAGCACGTTCTCGTCACTGACCTTGTTGAATTCAAGCATACCTACGGTTCCGGGTTCAAAATCTATGCGATGTTTCCATTGAAACCTCTTCCTGAGCTGCGGTTCTACTCCCCTTCCCGGTTCGTCTTCCCCGTCCTCGAACGATGAAGGGTCATAGGTACCTCTCTCGTTCTGATGTATAAAATAGGAGCTAAAATATCCTTCTCCCAATCCATCCATCCCCAAATCAGAAGTCTTGTAATAAAGATTAGCTCCTTCCGCAAAGCCTTTCTTGCTGCGATAATCCACTATTACGTCAACTTTAGTCTCGCCTTTTATATAAAAACGCCAAGCCGATAGTATAAAGTTTCCCCACTCACTGCTCGAACCCGGGATAAATTGGACCTTTGCTCGGCTTTGTATTATGGGATGGTAATAATATGGGAACCATAGGACCGGAACTTTACCTACCAGAAAAACGACATTCTTTGCTATTATTTTATCGTTCGGGAACACACGTATCTCTTGCCCTTTTATCCTGTAGTGAGGAATATCAAGATCACATGTGGTGATAAACCCTTTTTTAAGGACATATTCGTTATCTCCGACTTTGCTGCTTTCTGCTGAAGAACCAAACCAGGGAAATGCATCGACCTCTCCTCCTATGACTTCGCCTCTCTCAAGCGCAAAATCATACCGTATTCGGTCACCGGTAAGGACGCCATCTTCCTGGACGACCCTAACATTACCCTCGCACAGAGCCTGGCGTGTTTTAGTGTTAACCTCGATATGATCACAGGTAAGCGTAATGTCGCCGTATTCTATAGCAACATCTCCATCGGCTACAATCCTTCCGTCCTCTTCAAAATACTCTACCATATCACCATCCACCGTAATGGGCTGGCCTGGTTTCATTTTAAGAGCGTCGGTTTGTTCGGCAGCGTGGGAAGATATATTGCCAAATGACACTACTATAGCTAAAAGAATGATGGATATTTTAAAGTTCCTGTTTCTCACAAATATTCCTCCAATTGATTTGTTGATTTCTGATTACTTTCAGGGCGCTTCGCGAAGCGCCCCTACATTATGCTGAACAGACCCTGTTTCTTCCTTTTCTTTTCGCACTATAAAGAGCCATATCTGCTTTTTCTATAAGGGATCCGACATCGAGACCGTCTTCAGGATATGTCGATATACCCACACTTACCGTGGACCTAATTTCCTCATCAAACGCTTTTATTTTTTTTGTTTCAATGGATTTTCGTAAACGTTCCGCAACGGTTAAAGCAAATTTTTTGGTAGTTTCGGGAAGCACTATGCAAAATTCTTCTCCTCCGTATCTGGCTACCATATCGACTTCACGTACGGTTTTCTTTAATCTGTCGGCAACTTTTCGCAAGACGGCGTCTCCCACTTGATGTCCGTACTTATCGTTACAGTCCTTGAACTTATCTACATCTACCATGCCGATCGAAAAAGTAAGCCCTAGACGTTCTGCCCTATCCACCTCTTCCTCTAGGCGGTCCATAAGATATCTTCTGAGGTATACTTCGGTAAGTCCGTCTACTATCGAGAGTTCCTGAACTTTCTCGTAAAGTTCCACCCTTCTGAATTCTAGAGTTATTTGAGATACTAATATTCTGAATCTGCCGTAGCTGGTTTTCGACGCGCCCTCTATCGCTAGTATTGAAAATAACTTTTCACCCACAAAAAGAGGGAACACCATAAACTGATCAGATTGGATGTTCATGGCATCAAAAACTTTTTCATTCCCTTCCCTCACCAGAAAGAAAGGATCTCGCCCCTGGTTATTAGTGTATGATATGACCTCTTTATAATCAAGAATATTCTCTTTTTCATGAGAATACTCATCATCCTTTATACTTCTAGATATGCCTTTAAGAAATTTCTCATTGCGAAAAGTTAACAAATGGACCATATCAAATTTTAGGTTCTCTTCAAGAAAATCAAATAAAGCATCGAACAGTTCCTCCTGCTTTAAAACCGGAGCCAATTTCTTGGTTATTTCATAGAGCCGGGAAATTCTAATAAGTTCATTTTCTATCTTGCTTCCCCTCGACTCTACCGTTTCCAGTTCACCGACTATAACATTGTATTTTTTTTGCCGGACTAACAATTCATTCTCGTTATATTTCGAAAAGTTCAGGTAAAAAGATTTTACCATGTAACTGCCAATGGATATAGCCGCCAGAAGAAGCATTATCACAACAACGTCCACGGTATCAAGAATTCCCAAAAAATGATATAAAGTAAGGAAAGCAAGGTTCAACATGCCTATTAAAACAGTTGAGCGTACGCTGAACGAAAATGGTATTAAGAAAAAGAGAACAGGTATCATAAAGATCACTAAATACGCGTCCCCTTGCGGCGATCCGTGAAATAGCCAACTTAATCCCATTAGCAACAGATTCACCGTCACCAAAAGAATGCGCCCGAATCTCATGTTTCCTTTAGAACTCATTTTGAACATACTCTGTTCTTTCCCCCGGTTTTAGCTTTATAAAGAAACCTATCAGCTTCCCCAATAATATCCTCTTTTTGCTTGGCATCCTTCGGAAATGCCGCTATACCTATTGAAACTGTTACTATACATTTTTTACGTCTTATCGTAAGGGGGCTTTCTTCTATCTTTTTTCTTATCTCTTCTGCAAGTTTTTCACCAATATCTTTTTTTGAACCGAGAGATAGGAACGCAAACTCTTCTCCTCCGTATCTGGCTACAATATCACCGGCAGAAGCGGTAGAATTCAAAATCTTTCCTATTTTTTTCAAGACAGCGTCTCCCGCAACATGTCCATATTTATCGTTAAACTCCTTGAAGTTATCTATATCAAGCATCAGAAGAGAAAATGGACTATCACTTATTAGTGACCTTTTTACCTCTTTATCCAGGCGTTCCATAAAATGTCTGTGTACATATAAACCTGTGAGACTGTCCCTTACCGCCAATTCTTCGGTTTGACTATATAAACGGGCATTCTCAAGCGCAACAACAGTAAGCTCCCCTATAATATCCAATATCCTAAGTTCGTGCTGATTAAAAACATCTTCCGCACTTGAATCAACTCTTAATATCCCAAGAATATTATTTTCCACTACCAAAGGTTTTATCATTAAGGATGCCGCATCATCTTCTTTCTCTTCCACGTTGACAGAAAATCTGAAATCCTTTCTTATATCTCTTACCAAGAGACTTTTCATATTTTTAAGTACCCATCTTTCAAAAATACCGCCTTTTTTCATTGTAAAAGATTTACGGTCATCTGTTTTCAGAGTGTGATGCAAGTTAAATTCATCGTGATTCTTATCAAACTCAAAAAAGAGTATTCGTTTGTTATTCTTAAAGATATTAAGAGTCTCTTTTGAGATTACCTCGATTATACTGTCTTCTGTAAGAGCTAAACTTAGCTGATCCGCAATATTCTTAAGTTTAAGCAAACTGACTATCTTTTCCCCCATAGCTGATATCTCGGCGCTTCTATTCTTTTTATGGTTCGTGATAAGATTAATATCTTCCTGCATCTTTTCTTTTTTAACAGTACATTTTTGTATGGATAGACCCGTCTTTCTTGAAACATAATATCCGATCGAACTGCTTAAGAAAAAGGCCATTATCAAGACGCTGTAGTAGTAGGGATTAAAATCTGACAGGTATCGGTAGAGGAATATCATGGTAACAAGAAAGGAAAGCAGCCCGCCGAACACTCCGGTCAGACTCCAAAACAGCATTACTACCACACTCATCATGATCATGAGACTTATGACGATGAATTCCAGATGTTGGACATAGTTTCCCATAAAGGGAACTACTTTATTCAGGCAATACAATAGCGCAGCGAAAAGGATAACCGAAAAAGCTATTAAGAGATTCCTTCTAGTGAAAGGAGTCATAAAAGTGGCCATAAGAAAGCCTATACTATGGTTTTTTCTGTGGTTTTATCAAAAAAGTGTATTTTGCTCATATCAAAAACAACGTCTATATCCCGATTTATCCGGGGATTAGTGTCCCCTGACACTTTGGCAACAATAACATTCTTCCCCGTGTTAAGATGTATATATACCTCTGATCCGAGATGTTCGACAACTTCACATGTCATTGTAACAATATTCTCGGGAGGCGCTCCAGATACGAAAATCTTATCATAGATATTCTCACTTCTCACGCCCATGATCACGCGTCTATCTACATACTCCTCAAGAACCTCATACATATCCTCTAGTACGCGGACACGAAAATTACCTTCATCAAAATAAAGCTTTTTCTCTTTTTTAACTATTTTCCCTTCCATAAAATTCATGGGAGGAGATCCGATAAAACTCGCTACAAATTTGTTCACGGGAAAATCATAGACTTTGGTAGGGACATCTATCTGTTGAATAATACCGTCCTTCATAACGGCTATCCTGTCGCCCAGCGTCATAGCTTCTGTTTGGTCATGCGTTACATATATCATAGTAGCCTGAAGTCTTATATGAAGCCTATGCAGCTCAGTCCTCATCTGGACCCTTGACTTGGCATCTAAATTACTCAAAGGTTCGTCAAAGAGAAACACTAAAGGCTTACGCACTATCGCCCTTCCTACCGCTACACGTTGACGCTGTCCTCCCGAAAGTTCTCTGGGTTTTCTGCTAAACAAAGATTCCAGGCCTAATATTCCCGCGGCTTCCTTAACTCTCGAATCTATCTCCTCTTTAGGGTATTTTCTAAGTTTCAATCCGAAGGCCATATTCTCATAAACGGACATATGGGGGTATAGCGCATAATTCTGAAATACCATGGCTATGTCTCTGTCTTTGGGGGGGATAAAATTGACTTTACGGTCACCGATATAGATGTCCCCTTCTGAAAGGGTCTCAAGTCCCGCTATAAGTCTAAGTGTAGTGGATTTACCGCATCCTGACGGTCCTACTAGAACCAAAAACTCTTTGTTCTCGACACCGAAACTTACCTCGTCGACAGCAACAATTCCGCCCGGGAAAACTTTCACAACATCTTTGAGGCTAACTTGCGCCATATTTACTGCCTTTAATTATCCTAATTTACAATTTGTTTTTTTTCTGAGCTCATATATTCCATGAGATTAAAAAGAGTTTCTTTCATGTTCTTACGATGGGTAATCATATCTATAAGACCATGTTCCATAAGGAATTCAGAACTCTGAAATCCTTCGGGAAGATCTTGTTTAATGGTCTGTTTTATTACTCTTGGTCCGGTAAACCCTATAAGCGCTTTAGGTTCGGCCATTATAATATCACCTAACGAAGCAAAGCTCGCCATTACCCCGGCCATAGTGGGATTAGTAAGGACGGAGATAAAAAGACCACCTCTTTGATTAAGTTTGTTAAGGGCCGCGCTAGTTTTGGCCATCTGCATCAGAGAAAGAAGCCCCTCATACATTCTGGCTCCCCCTCCTGAACCTGAAATTATCACTAAAGGTATTTTTTCTTTATCCGCATACTCGATTAATCTCGTTATCTTTTCGCCCACTACAGATCCCATAGATCCCATAATAAATCGCGAATCAGTTGCGGCCATAGCCACACGTTTTCCGTTGATTTCGGCTTCCCCCGCTACAACAGCATCCTTTAGTCCCGTGCTTTTTTGATCTTTTTTAATTTTGGTAGGATAGTCGGTAGGTCCCTTGAATTTTAAAGGATCCTGGCTGATCATGTTTTTATCTATCTCTTTGAAAGACCCTTTATCAACCGTGAGCTTAATACGTTCATACGCGCCAATTCTAAAATGATAATCGCATTTCGGACATACGCTCATATTATCCGAAAGAGCTTTATTGTAAAGTAATTCCCCGCAGTCCGGACACTTTGTCCACAGTCCGCTGGGAATATCTTTCTTTTTATTTTTATTGGTTTTGGAAAATATAGGTTTTTTTGAGAAAAATGCCATTTAATTCGTCCTTGTATGCCTCAAAGATAGCTTGTGATCCATAGTTCATAATTACATATCTAACTCTACCGGCTACGAACTACTCGCTACGAACTTAATTAAATTTATTTATCACTAGTCCACTAAGCAACTTCGGATAAAAATAAGTAGATTTTTGGGGCATCATTTCCCCTAGTTCAGCTACAGCTTTAAGCTGTTCTACACGTGTTGGATTCAACAGAAATGCTGACTGATGAGTTCCTGACTTTACTAAAGACTCCGCTTCTTCCGGTGTTTTGACGTAGGTAAGGTTTCCTTCCCCGCAATCCACTGATAATATAACGTCAAAGATAGCGGCATGGAGCACGCTTACATCCATTTTTTTCCATTCCTCGGACTTATTCTCTTTTATGAGGGATACTAGAGCTTTCTCATCTTTTGGCATGAGGAAAAAATATTTGTTATCATTCAGGAACCCGAAAACGTTATCACTACTTTTGTCCCTTTTAAGACACTTTTCAAGTTCATCAAGGTTTTCACATAGCTCTATATCAAAATACTTTCCTAAGGGCTTAATAAGATCATCATTACCCGTATTTGGCATTTTTTTAACAACGCGGTGCGTAGCTACAACAGTCAAATTATCTATATCGTCCAACTCGGTAAAATACATCATTATATGATCTGCTTCACCTTTGTACCCTTCTTGCTCCCTGAACATATCTCTGTATGATCTAGCAACTTCATACCTGTGGTGCCCGTCAGCTATAAAAGTCTTCTTTCCGTTCATCTGAGAGGAAATATCATTAACCGCTTTTTCATCAGAAAACTTCCAAAAAATATGACGAACTCCATCTTCTGCTATGTCAAGAATAGGCTTTTTACCCTCTATACCTTTTTCAAGAATAGACCTTATGCTGCCTTCTTTGTCCGGATATAGAGAAAAAATGGGGCTAAGGTTCCCTTTAACCTCTTTTATGAGGTTCATTCTATCTTTTTTGGGTTTTGCTAGAGTGTACTCATGGGGAAGTACGTCATCACTTATTTCCATGAGACCTACGAACCCTATCCGTCTCAAGGTTTTCCCGTCATACTTATATTCTTGAACATATACATAAAAGGACTTTTCATTGTCCCTGACCATGACGCCTTCTTTTTCCCATTCCGTGAGGAGTTTCCCGGCACGTGTGTACTTATTGTCTTGCGCTCCATTAGTTTCACAAGATTTACCTAGAATAAGCCTAACGATATTATAATCATTTCTATTATAAAGCTTATCCCTCATGTCATCAGAGATAACATCATAAGGAGGGGCTATAACAGCCGAATAATCTCCGTTTATTTTATTCCCGTCATATAAAAGTCCATTGAATGGTCTTACTTCTGCCATAACATTAATCTTCCTAACATTATTCCAAAAATAGCACCGGATAAATTATACAATATGTCTTGTAGCTCCATCTCCCTACCAGGTATAAACGCCTGTATCAGTTCCATTACAATACCATATACACAAGCTGATATCAATGCAAATGCTATATTTTTAGCCATGGGATGACCCCATGTACGATAAGAACCCCTAAGTATTAATGCCGAAAGCACAAGATACTCACAAAAATGGGCTAATTTATCAAAATTTCCCACTAGTAGAGGAAACTTTCCGTCTAAAGGTAGGGTAGAGAACATGAGTATTATAAGAGCCCATAATATAGACGGTACCCAAGCAAAAATAGGCTTATCCTCTTTGATCCATTTGAACATAATAATCCCAATCCTTAATTCTTTACCCGCACGTTCCCGGACATTTGCCTGTCTTCTCACAAGGTTTTGGACCATCGGCCGCCCCAGACGGCTTATAATCTGTCTGATAGAACCCGGTCCCCTTAAATATAAATCCTGCACCTGTTGAGATCAGTTTTTTTACCTTTCCCTTACATTCGGGACATTCTTTTATAGAACCCTCTGTAATGCTCTGAAACCGTTCAAACCCATGACCGCATTCTGAACATTCATATGTATATGTAGGCATTGTTTCCCTCCGTAAATTGAAAACTACAATGTAAGGGCGGTTCGCGAACCGCCCCTACTTAAAGACCTTCTTTATTTTGCTAAAAAATTTATCAGTACCTTTAGGAGCTTCTTTTCCTACACTTGCTTCATACTCCTTTAATATTTTTTTCTGACCGGCATTGAGATCTGTAGGTATGACAACTTCTACTTTAACTAGCTCGTCCCCATGCCCTCTTCCTCCCAATCTTTTGACACCTTTTCCTTTCATGCGAAAGATTTGACCCGTCTGCGTCCCTGGAGGGACTGTCATACTAAGGTCCTCTTCTATCCCCGGAACTTTTATTTCATCTCCAAACACGAGCTGGGTAAAAGATACCGGAGCAACATATAAAAGTTCATATCCTCGTCTAGTAAAAAATTTATGATCCTTCACTGATATCGATACATACATATCTCCATAAGGACCGCCATTAGTACCCGCTTCGCCTTCCCCCGCCATTCTTAGTCTAGTTCCGTTATCGACTCCGGCTAGCACGGTTACCAGGATTTTTTTGACAACTTCTTTTCTCCCCATACCGCCGCACTCGACGCATGGGTCCTTGATCACGAAACCCGCTCCCCCGCACTGGTTACACGTGCGAGCTATACTAAAAAACCCGCTTGACTGGCTGACCTGTCCTCTTCCGCCGCAGGCCGTGCAAGTTATCTTCTGCGTTCCTTTTTTCGCTCCGGTTCCGCCGCATTCACTGCAGACATCATATTTTCTGACCTTAGTATTTTTCTCGGTTCCCTTTACTGCTTCAAGGAAGGATAAGCTTATAGAATATTCAAGATCCCTGCCCCGAGAAGGTCCGCCTCGCCGGGTGCCGCCAAACCCGAACATACCTTCAAATACGTCACCGAAATTTCCACCGAAAACATCCTGAAAAATATCGAACGGATCATGGAATCCGCCGCCACCGGCTCCGGCTCCGGCATTACCGTACTGAAAAGCATTTTCTCCGAACTGATCGTACTTCTGCCGTTTATCGGGATTGCTTAACACTTCATAGGCATGGGAGATTTCTTTAAACTTGTCCTCTGCCTCTTTATTACCAGGATTTTTATCCGGATGATACTTTACCGCAAGTTTCCTGTAAGTTTTTTTTATCTCTGCCTCTGAAGCGCTTTTGTCTACTCCCAGAAGTTCATAGTAATCATTTGCCATGGTTTTTATCCGTAATTCGTGATTCGTGAAAATAAAATTTGTCATCCCGAGTGAGCGTCAGCGAACCGAGGGATCTTACTTGTGCTTATACAGATTCCTCGACTCAATCGCTTTCAGCTCTTTCGCTCGGAATGGTAACCAAGGAGAAAACTCCACAGTCTTCCTTCTAACTCTTAATCCTTTATCCTTTATCCTTTTCATCTTCTACTTTATAGTCCGCGTCCACAACTTCTTCTTCATCGTTCTTTTTTTCGCCCTCATCCTTCGCCCCTCGTCCTTCGTCCTTCGCTTGTCCTTCCTGCTGGGCTTTAGCTTCTTCTTGAGCCTGTTTATATATCTCTTCGGATAATTTATGAGAAACTTTTTGAAGCTCTTCCTGAGCCTTTTTGATCTCTTCTATATTTTCGGATTCCAGCGCCTTTTTCGCTTTTTCTTTAGCTTCCTCAATCTTTTTCTTATCCTCATCCGAGACCTTGTCGCCGTACTCCTTCACGGCCTTCTCAGTCGCGTATATAAAGGTATCAAGCTGGTTCCTGCTTTCAATAAGTTCTCTTTTTTTCTTGTCTTCCTGCTCATGTTCAGTAGCATCATTCTTCATCTTTTCTATCTCTTCCTTGGAAAGACCACTAGAAGACTCAATCCTTATAGATTGTTCTTTCCCCGTAGCTTTATCTTTTGCCGATACATGCACGATACCATTCGCGTCTATATCGAATGCAACCTCTATTTGAGGTACTCCTCTGGGAGCAGGCGGGATACCTATGAGATCAAAACGTCCCAAGGTCCTATTCCCTGATGCCATTTCTCTGTCGCCCTGAAGAACATGTATTGAAACAGCCGTCTGATTGTCCGCAGCAGTAGAAAATATCTGGCTCTTTTTGGTCGGTATGGTAGTATTCGGATCAATAAGCTTGGTCATCACTCCTCCAAGAGTCTCTATCCCCAGCGATAGCGGAGTAACATCCAAAAGCACCACGTCACCCAGACCCTCTTCTCCGCTCAACACGCCACCCTGGATCGCGGCGCCTATAGCGACAACCTCGTCGGGATTAACGCCTTTATGCGGCTCTTTACCGAATATTTCTTTAACAACTTCCTGCACTTTCGGCATACGGGTCTGTCCGCCTACCAATATGACCTCATCTATATCCTTAGCTGAATACCCCGCTCCTTTAAGAGCGTTTAGACAGGGTTCTTTTGTTCTTTCGATAAGATCATCCACAAGCTGTTCCATCTTGCTTCTTGTAAGTGTCATCGTCAGATGTTTAGGCCCTGAAGCGTCAGCCGTAACGAACGGAAGGTTTATCTCAGTTTGAAGGTTAGAAGATAGCTCACATTTAGCCTTTTCCGCGCCTTCTTTAAGACGCTGAAGCGCCATTTTATCTTTCCTAAGATCTATACCGTTAGTTTTCTGGAATTCTTCAGCTATCCAATCAATTATTTTCTGATCAAAATTGTCTCCTCCAAGATGCGTGTCACCATTAGTGGATTTTACCTCAAAAACACCTTCTCCTACATCCAGGATAGATACATCAAAAGTTCCCCCGCCCAGATCGAATATAGCTATTTTTTCGTTTTTCTTACTATCAAGTCCATACGCCAAGCTAGCCGCTGTAGGTTCATTGATAATTCTAAGAACCTTAAGACCCGCTATTTCACCGGCGTCTTTTGTCGCTTGCCTTTGTGAGTCGTTGAAATACGCGGGAACCGTTATTACAGCTTCTGTAACCTTCTCGCCCAGATAATCTTCCGCAGTCTGTTTCATCTTTTGAAGTATCATCGCGGATAGCGCCGGCGGCGTGTATTTTTCTCCATGCGCTTCGACAACCACGTTTCCTTTCCCGTCCTCAGTTATCTTGTAAGGAACGATCTTTTCTTCTTCCTTCACTTCAGAATGGGTTCTACCCATAAATCTTTTTATACTAAAAATAGTGTTGTCAGAATTCGTGACCGCCTGTCTTTTAGCCGGTTGCCCCACGAGCTTTTCCCCTCCGGCCGTGAAAGCTATAACGCTGGGCGTAGTTCTTGCCCCTTCAGCATTTTGTATTACCTTAGGTTCTTTTCCTTCCATAACAGCAACACATGAATTTGTAGTTCCTAAATCAATTCCTATTACTTTACCCATTTTTCTTTCCTCCTTTAATGAGGTCATAACTTATGAAGTGTCAGCGAACATAAGTTATAAGACCGGATTAATCCGCCGTAGCCAGATAATACCAAAATAGTTCGGCGAAGGCGGATCTCCTTTATTTTATTATTCATTATTTTTAGCTACCTTTACCTGCGCAGGCCTCAGTAACCTTTTGTTAAGCATATACCCTGCCCGTACCTCTTCTACTATATCTCCATCCGGAACCTCTTCCGTTTCCACCATAAGCACGGCTTCATGTATATTCGGATCAAACTTTTCTCCTTCGGTTTTTATCTTCTCAACACCGTTAGATTCAAGTACTTTATGGAACTCTTTCTGGACCATTGTTATACCTTCCATAACAGCTGTTTTGTCTTCCGCTTTCTCCATAGCATCAAATGCCATATCAAAATTATCCATTATGGGGAATAGTTTCGAGATTATACCTTCATTGGCAAATCTCATATGATCTATTTTCTCTTTTTCGATACGTTTCCTGGTATTCTCATACTCGGCATGTACTTGTAACCATTTAGCCTGATACTCCTCACATTTTTCTGATTTTTCCGTCAAGAGATCAAATTCTTTTTTTGGTATCTCGATCATATTTTCTTTTTTCTTGGAATTTTTCTTATGCATTTTTCCTCTTTATCCGTTTATCTCTTCAAGCTTCTTGCTTATAATATCCGATAGGGACCGGATAGTACCCAGAGCTCTGTCATAATCCATCCTCATGGGTCCTATTACGCCAAGCCTTCCAACCGTTCGGCCATTGAGATTATATCCCGAAGTAATAACGCTGCAGTCCTTTAAAGCTTCTGGCATATTATCCTCGCCGATATATATTTTTATACCGCTATACGGAAGTTCTCCCGTCATAATGCGGGTTATATCTTTGCGTTCGGAGAATACTTGTAAAAATTTCTGTGTAGCGTCAAGATCTCTGAATTTCGATTCCTCAATAAAATGATTTAATCCATCACAACATATTTCGTTTTCAATATTCTCGCTAAATATAGCGTCAATTATGCTCACGGCTGTTCTTTTAAAATCTTTTACTCTGCCATCATTCGCTGTTTCAGGAGAGCCGGACGTTCTTTCTCTGAGCTTTTCGGCTATATTTGAAAGATTATCAGGCTCATAACTATCATTTATGTAGTTGGTTATTTTTTCGAGGTCGGCTTTTTCGATATCTTCTTCAAGGTTTATTATGTAATTCTTGACAGCATTGGTCATAGTAACAAGTATAGCCAAAACCGTTTCGGCCTTTATTTTTATGAGTTCTATATGTTTAAGATACAGGTTGTCTATGCTGGGCCACATTACTATACCGGCATTCTGAAGCTGTCTGCTTATAAGAAAAGAAGTCTTTTCTATAACCTCTTTCATCGTCCTGATATGCTTATCATACTCGGATATCAATCTTTCGGCCTCGGCTCTTTCCAATTTTATCCTAACCTTGGCAACTTCAGCATAACTGCGATATCCTATGGATGTGGGAATACGGCCGGCCGATGTATGGGGCTGTTCAATATACCCTTCTTCCTCAAGTTCGGACATGATGTTCCTTACGGTAGCGCTTGAGATACTACTTTCCATATCTCTCGACACCGTTTTAGAACTCACAGGAACTGCCGTATGCACATAGGAATATACTATATGTCCCAGTACATCTAATTTTCTTTCTTCTTTTTTAGTTCTATCCATAATTTAGCACTCTTTCCTTTAGAGTGCTAAATTATAGCATTAAGGCTAAATTTGTCAAGAAAATTTAACGATGATCGTATCCGGGGTTTAAACCCCGGCTACCGCTAAGATTTCAGCCGATTGTAGCCTGGGTTTAAACCCCGCCTACCGCTAAGATTTCAGCCGATTGTAGGCTGGGTTTAAACCCAGCCTACTGCTTGTTTTTTAACTGTTTGAAGAGCGCGTATTTGACCTTCTTGGGGAGCCTGCAGAGATCATCAAAAATTGTGCGCCAATTCAAAACTTATCCAAGATCGTAGCCGGGGTTTAAACCCCGGCTACCGCTGCTGAATCATAAAGGTATGGGTTAGAACCCGGCTACTGTTACCGCTTCATCTGTTTGAAAAGCGCGTATTTGACCTTCTTGGGGAGCCTAGCCTTGATATACAGGCCTTTTTCCTGATATTCCTCATGTTTTACGGTCCCATGGTCATATATCAATTTAGACAAGGCATAATGCTTATGCGGGAGAACTATCTCAATGTCTTCTTCCTCTAGATCAACAAACTGGATTATCCTATCCTTTAGTTCAGTGATTCCTTCCCTTTTAAGTGCCGATATCATCACAGAACCATCGTTCTTCCTTATTATGCGTTCTTTGTCCCTGAAACCAGTCATCTTGTCAGATTTGTTAAGCACTGTTATGAGGGGTTTATCCTTTACTTTAAGTTCATCTAATACTTTATGAACCGCTTCTTTTTGTTCATCCATACAATCAGAGCTCATATCCATAACATGCAGTAAGATATCAGCGTTAACCGTCTCTTCTAGTGTAGTTTTAAAACTTTCTATCAAATGATGAGGAAGTTCACGCAGAAACCCGACTGTATCAGATATCACCGCGTTACGATTCCCGGTAAGATCTATCTTCCTTATAACCGGATCCAACGTGCTGAAGAGCTGATCCTTGACCTTGACGGATGAATCTGTCAAAGCATTAAAAAGTGTCGATTTCCCTGAATTTGTGTACCCTACCAAAGCTATAGAGAATGACGAAAACCTTCCCCTTCCAAGCCGCGCGGCGTCTCTGTGTTTTCTTATGTCTTTGAGTTTCTTTTTAAGTACGGATATCTTTTCTCTGACTCTTCTTCTATCAACCTCAAGCTGCTGCTCTCCGGGACCTCTAGTGCCTATCCCTCCGCGCTGCCTGGAAAGATGAAGCCACATCCTGCTCAGTCTAGGCAAAAGATACATAAGCTGCGCTAACTCAACTTGCACTTTACCTTCCTTAGAAGATGCTCGCCGCGAAAAAATATCCAGTATAAGCTGTGTCCGGTCAATTATTTTTACCTCGAACACCTTTTCAAGATTCTTCTGCTGCGAAGGAGATAGATCATTATTGAATACCGCTACATCCGCTTTTTTTTCTTTTATTAAAAGAGATATCTCTTCGGCTTTTCCTTTTCCGATAAAAAGATCAGGAGTAACCCTTTTCACAGAGCATTTCATGTTCCCTGCAACATCCACGCCACATGCCCTTGTAAGCCGGTTAAGCTCGTCAACCCGATCCTCCAGCCTCCATGATGTCCGTACGGCCCCGTCAACCGTGATCAGTACAGCTTTTTCTTTTTCTTTACCCGTTTTATGCATTAACTTATTACCTAATTTATTTTAATTTATCCAAGATATCTTCTACGATTTCTCCGGACGCTCTGTCGGCGTCTATCCATACGATACGGTCGTCTCCGCGGAACCATGTCATCTGGCGTTTTGCGTAACGTCTTGTATTCTTCTTAAGCTCTTCTTTGGCTGTCTCAAGATCGATCTCGCCTGAGAGAAGCGACATTATTTCTTTTATGCCCAAAGCCTTGTCGGCAGTAATCCCTATTTCTTTTTCTGAAAGCCTTTTTACCTCATCTACCAAACCCTGCTCGAACATATCGTCAACTCTCTTATTTATCTTTGAGTATAAAAGCTCTCTAGGTAAATTGAGTCCATAAAACATCATGTTATATTTTTCGGAAATACCTTCTGTTTCGATTTTCTTATCCGTCATGGTCTTCCCGGTAAGCTCAATTACCTCAAGCGCCCTTATTATTCGTTTAGTATCATTATGATGTAATCTTTCGGCTGTTTCGGGATCCGCATCATGCAATTTTGCATGAAGATATTCAGGGCCTTTCTTTGCGGCTTCCTTTTCAAGCTTGTCCCTAAAATCATTATCTTTTGGAGGAGATTCAAACAATCCGTCGACCAGAGCCTTCACATAAAGACCGGTACCTCCGGCGAATATCGGGGTCCTTCCTCGTGAGATAATATTTTCGATCAGTTTTTCTGCCCTCGCCGCGAACTGTGCCGCACTGAACTCTTCTTCCGGAGATATCTCTTTCACAAGATGATGTTCTGCCTTGCTCAGAAGCTCCTCATTCGGAGCTTGGGTTATTATATCCATATCCTTGTATATCTGCATAGAATCGCAGGAGATAACCTCTCCACCAATTCTAACGGCCAGTTCGGCGGCTACCTCACTTTTTCCGGACGAAGTCGGACCGAGGATAAAGATAATGTTAGTTTTCCGCATAATATTCATCCTGTTCCCATCCTGCGGGGTTGTTTATAATGTATTCGCGAATGCGGTTCATGTCGGATTCGCTGCGGATAACATGTTCATAATAATTGCGTTGCCAAAGGCGGGTACCGGGGGTGTTGTTTTTTTGATTAATTTGTTTGGTCACCGCCGATTTAAATGAACGTATGATTGTTGACAATGAACCGGTTACCGGTTTACCAAAACATACCATTGTAGTGCGGGCACGGCATGCCGTGCCCGCACGTATATTTATAATCCCGTGAACATGATTGGTCATCACAATATATTCATCCAATTCGACATTCGGAAAATGTTTGGGTATTTCATTCCAACATTTGTCCGCGATTTCCCCGCATTCATTCAACACCATTTCACCGTTCTTTACATTGCCAAATACAGATTTGTGGTCCGCCACACAAATCGTCACGTAATATGCACCCTCTTGCGCATAATTATAATCTTTCAATCGAATTAATTTACGGTTTCCCGGCATTGTTGGGTTCTCCCAATAATAAAGGGCACGGCATGCCGTGCCCCTACTTGTCATGCATCCTTCGCAACCCTCTCCCCCTTCAACGTCGTCGGGCTGGTGCCGGTTATCTTGACTTGTATTAATTTCCCGATAAGATCTTCTTTTCCGGGAAAAACACATGGGGTGTTGTTTCGTGTTCGGCCTATTAATTCCTCATCAGACATCCGGCTCTTTCCTTCAACCAGTATTTCCTGCAGGCTTCCTATCATGACTTTGTTCTTTTTCAGAGAAATATTTTTTTGTAAAAATAAAAGGTCGCTATTTCTCTTCCTTTTCATGCCATCTGTAACATCATCCAGAAGATCTGACGAGACAGCAGGCGGACGAGGAGAATACTTAAAGATAAATGCGGAGTTATATTCAACGTCTTCCATGGCTTTATACGTAAGATCAAAATCCTCTGTTTTTTCCGAAGGAAACCCTACGATAATATCCGTGCTTATGCCTACATCAGGCACTAAATTTCTCAAAAGATCTACCTTCTTTTTATAATCGCTATACTCATATTTCCTATTCATCAGATCCAAGATCTTATCCGAACCGGACTGAAGCGGGAGATGCAGGTGTTCACATACTTTATCCAGTTCTTTTATAGCCCTAAAAAGCGCTTTATCCGCGTCTTTGGGATGACTGGTTGTAAAACGTATCCGTTTTAGACCGCCGACACCGTTTACTTCCTCTAAAAGTTCCGGGAAAGTTATCTTGTTAGTAAGGCTCTTGCCGTAAGAATTTACGTTCTGACCGAGAAGAGTTACCTCTTTGTAGCCCTTATCAACCAATCCCTTGATCTCATCAATTATGTCGTTCTTAGGACGTGAAACTTCCCTTCCCCTTACATGCGGCACAATACAATATGAACAGAAATTGTTACAGCCGTACATGATATTTACAAAAGCCGAGAACGCGCCCGCGCGATAAGTTTCCTCAACCTTCTTGCGCGGTCTCTTAGTATTCTCCACGGCTACTACCTTCTCGGAAGCCGCAGTTCTGGACAGGATATCAGGAATATCATAAATATTGCTTGGTCCGACAACTATGTCTACTTGGGGATATTCCTTTATAAGCGTGTCTCCGTGCCTCTTTGCCATGCATCCCAGTATTCCAATACGAAGATTAAGATCTTTCTTTTTACGGCTTTTTAACTTATGTACGGCACCAATAACTCTGTCCTCGGCATGTTGCCGAACGCTACAGGTATTAAAGAGTATTAACTCGGCTTCTGTTTCATCTTCTGTTATTTTATACCCTTTTTCCATAAGCATCGAAGCAATGAGCTCCGAATCGCGACTATTCATCTGACAGCCGAAGGTACGGATGTAGACTTTTTTTGGCATATTTTTGTAACTCTTTGATTCTTTTGACATTGTGTTTTTCTTTCTGTTTCTGAAAACAAAAAATTAAAAGGGGGGAAAAGAGAAAAAGAAATTCTTTTTGGGGGCAAAGACCCGCCAATGGCCGGGGCGATTTTGATGTTTTTAAAAAGCAGCCCTGCCAGCTCTTTCTTAGTAGCAAAATCTATTTTTTCTTTGCTGTCATCGTAGCCGTCAAGAAAGTCTTTTACTCTGTTAACATAGCCCTCGGAACGCTCCCGCTCTATCCCTCGAAGCTCAATACCAGCAAGGAGTTTTTTGATCTCGTCCTCATCCCTGCGCAAAGCATCCATCTTACCACGATACACGTCCTCACCAAGCAAATTTTCCAGATAAGCGTCGGTAAGCTTTAACTGCTTTTCTTGGTTAATTTTTAGCTTATCTTTGACTTCAGAGAGGTCTGTTTTTGCGTTTTTAGCAAAAAATGGGAAATTCGCCCCATTTTGCAAAGTCCCTGTCGTCCATCGGCTCTGTTTTAAACGCTCATTTTGGACTAATTGAGCCACTATTCTTGTAACTTCCGGCTCGATATCCTCTGCCTTCACTGACCTATTTGTACACTTGATATAGCTTGCATATGGCCCGGAACAACGATACCACCTTTTCTTTTTATTTGTTCGATGGTTCGATGGTTTGATATTGAAGATACACCATTGTATTTATGATTACACTTTGTGCAAGTAAGTAGACCAGTTAAAAGATACTCTTTATTTTTTACTCTTGGTCGCCACGTTCGTATCTTATTCGCTAATAGCTTTTGAACTTCTACAAAATCATCTTCATCAATTATTAGTTTATGCTTTCCCTGCGCCACAATAATTTTAGAAGGATCATTTTTGATGTACTTGTAATGTTTCTTGGTTTTCTGATTTTTATCATAATGCTTTTTATTCCAGACAATCTTGCCAGTGTAAATTCTGTTCTTCAAAATGTCGCAGATGAATTTATTGTAAAATTGCTTGCCTGTTCTTGTTTGATATTTTTTCCTGTTTAAATATTCAGTAATATCATGTGTGCTCTTGCCTGCAAGATACATTGCGTAAATCAGCTTAACAATATCAGCTTCCCTCTTCTCAATCTCTAATAGCTTCTTGTCTTTATTATAGGTATAGCCAAAGGGAGAGAACCTCGCGCCTTGCCAATTACCTTGCTGAGCACCCTTGATCATTCCAGGGAATACTCTTTCGGAAATTCTATTACGCTCAAACTCCGCAAATGAGCCTAACTGCTGAAACATTAATTTTCCAGCTGAAGTCGTACTATCAAAAGGCTCTGTTGCAGATTTGAAGCCAACACCATAAGAAGATAGCTCATCAGCCAACATAAGCAGGTCTTTAAGGTTACGGCTAAAGCGATCTATCTTGTGAACTAAGATAAGTTCAAATCTCTTCGCCTTTGCATCAACAAGCAACTCTTGCAAAGCAGAGCGACGTGTAGAGTATGCGCTTATGCCATCATCAGAGTAAACTTTAAAAATCTCATAGCCTTCACGTATGGCAAAAGCTTCAAGATATTCTCTCTGCACCTCAAGAGAATACCCTTCTCTTGCTTGGTCTTCGGTAGATACGCGAATGTAAATTGCAATTCTCATTTCTTACCTGGCTTCTTTTTGCTTTTTTTCTCAATTCTTTTTGCAAGAAGTCTTAACTCTCTATCATCTGTCAAGGCTTCTTGTTTAGCCTCCGCAGTTAATCTATGCCTATCAAACACTTCATAATGCTCAAGTGCCAAAGTATCAGCTATTTCTTTGCTGACCTTACCTGAATGTGATAAAATATCTCTCTCTTGGAACTTTAGAAAAGCATCTAGTTTTTCCCGCCAGTTTCGCATAAAAATTTGATGATGACGTTTCGCCTGATCTTCAGCATAGTCTAAATACATTGTTACAATCCGATTAAGCCCTTCTATTTCTTTTTGATTTAAATAATTTTTTGCAATCGTTACGTCCTGTCTGCGAATTTTTACCCCTTTCCATGAAGTCAATCCCATGTTAGGTTTCTTAGCATCAGCTCTCTCTAAGATCAATTCAGCCGCTGTTTTTCCTGAAATAGCAAAATGAAGTTTATTTTGAACAATATTAAAAAATTCCAACGTCTCTTCTGCTTTTGGGTCATAGTCAACCGCCAGTCTATAGATATCTCTGATTTTTTGATAGAACCGTTTCTCTGAAGAGCGGATATCCCGAATACGCTCTAAAATCTCATCAAAATAATCAGAGCCTATGTTTACTCCGGTCTTTAAACGCTCATCATCCAAAGTAAACCCTTTGACAAGATATTCATTTAGATGCTCTGTTGCCCATTTACGAAATTGCGTACCGCGAAGAGAACGAACCCTAAAACCAACAGCCACAATAAGCTCAAGATTGTAAAAATCAACTTTTCTAGAAACCTTTCGTGATCCCTCTTTTTGAACTATTAGGAATTTCCTAATAGTTGCTTCTGGAAGTTGCTCTCTTTCGCTATGTATATTTTTTATATGTTCATTTATAGTTGGAACTGATACTTGAAATAACTCGCCCATCATCTTTTGCGTAAGCCATACAGTCTCATCCTGAAGACGCACTTCCAGTTTAGTTTGCCCATCCTCTGTTTGATATAATATCAGCTGTGATTGATTCTTATCTGCCATAGGTTATTCCTCCCACTAATCCTTTAACGTCTCTCGCCATTTCTTGATCTTGACGATACACTCATCCGTAAACACCGGATGACCTTTATAATCACGTTTAGGAACAACCCATCCCTTTTTCATCCAATAATAAAGACCTTGACGAGTTAAACCTAATTCTTCTGCCGCTTCACTAAGATTATAGTTTTTATCCATAGCAGCGATACTTTACAGCACTTTACACAAATTGTCAAGATATATCTTTAAGGGGAAATAAGCTTTTGCCTATTTTGGGTGGGGGGGGGGTTTTCTTTTTAGCTGCTTCAGGGATCTCTCCACCATACTCATCATCCCACTCAATCCTACCGACAACGCTCATATCCTTTATCTGTTTGCCAAGTTCTCCATGCTCAAGATACTTCAGACCCAAGCCTCGTTTGATCTTTTCGTATAAATCCAGTATCAGATCTTGCTGATTGCAATCATGAGGGCCTAAAACCTCAAACCTGTACCCTGTTCTTTCCCCATCCACAATTTCATGCGCTTCGATGGCTAAGCCGGAAGGTACTATATGCGTAAAAAAATGGAACGTGTGCTGATTGCCGCTGCAATCCGTAAGAGTAATTGGTTTTAATTCGATTGTTTTAAAATCTATCCCCATTTCTTTGGAAACAAATTTATTCCAACACGCGCCACATCGGTGAACCTGTTTATCTTCTATTTCAGTGATGATCCCACCCTGCATCGAAGGCATTTCCTTATTACAGTGACTACATTTCTTATCATTCATATTAACCTACTTTATCTCATTTTGTAAATTCATAACCTCAATCAATGGTTCTTTACTATAGTGTAAAGGTTTATGCCAAGTAACTGAGTGCTCAGAATGTTTGTCTTTTTCAGCTCTGTAGTTTTGCAGAACCTTTGACATTTCGTACAATACCTGCCCTTTCCCAATAGCTTTCTGCCCGACTCCATAGCTTTGATTAGAGGACAACTCCGGAAAAAGAATGGGTTTTATCATTTCTTCTATATAGCTTCCAAGCGCATGATAACTCCGCACTTCTCCATCCGGGCATTCAACCTCAAACAATTTTCCTCTAATCTGTTCAAGAGATTCGATGAAATGCGTTAGTTGCCCCATCGAAGCTCTGCACATAGTATCCAAACACAATTCAATTAAAAAAGCCTGTTCATCAGTACATTTAATCGTTGGCATAAAACCAACTCCTCATTATTTTTTTTATCCTGTTATATCCCTCTTTATCCTTACGCTTATTTTTTCGCTGGGCCCTCTTAAATTCCTTATCAAGATGCTCGTTGAGTTTCTCGCCCCGATACTTTACGATGCCAAAACTTCTTCGATTTTCAGTACAAAATCTTGCGCATCCTCAATTATCCATTCCGCATCATCATTAGTAATAATTTCAACACCGTATTGTTCGACAACCCTGTTTTCCTGAGCTTTATCCAATGATTCCGAGTATTTCTCTTCAAGTTGTTTTGCCCGTTTAATATAAGCTGCATATTCAGATTTTATTTTACCCTTTTTAATATAAAATTCTTTAAATGCGGCTAACGCGCAATAATGAGCTGTTGCACGAATACCTATTTTATATAAAGAGGCTAAAACCGCATGATACATCGCGTAATACCCACAAATTATAGTCCAGTCGAAAAGATCATTATTAAACATGTTTTTCATTGCTCTAAGATTATGATGTGCTTTTTCGATATGTTGCCCAGCACGTTTATCATTAATCGTCACTTTTTTTAAATTTGCTCTACCTTCTTTCGGATGAAAACATCCTTGTAAAATACGTTCAAAATTCTTAGTCATTTTATTTTCCTCCCTCTCGTACAAGTTGCCAAAATAGAAATTCGTTATATAAAACAACTCGATCCTCCCATAAATTATCGTAAAATTCGGTTTTGGCCTTGAAGCCATCAACAAACTTGTTTGTTGTCGTACTTATTGGTCGTATTTCTAAAAGTGGGCTTACGTCTGTTTTTGCTTCATTCAATATGCGAATGATATCCTTTTCTTTATCCGGCACAACCGCAAGTATGTCTATATCACTTTCTTTTGTCCATTCACCTCTTGCCACCGAACCAAAAAGAATAACAAGCTGTATGCGTTTATTTGAAAGCTCTACAATGGAATCCGTATATTTCTTTAAAAGACGCACGATATTCTTATTCTTTGAATAAAATGTCTTTCGCCTTTCCATCTCAAGTAATTCAAATATTTTTATAGTTTCCTCATTGGCGAGATTAGGCTTAAAAAAGATAGAATGAGACATTTCCTTACGAGTAAATACACCGTTCTTTACGAACAGCTTCATTGAATTATCTACATTAGTAAGTGAAACTTTTGATAAACGTGAAATCTCCCTTAAATGAATCTCTTTAAAAGGATCTTTCAAAAATATTTCCAATATTTTCTTTCTTCCCGCTGGAATTAACATATTTCATCCTCCCTGTTCTATAATATAGGACATCTGTTCCATAGTATAGAACACCTTAAAATATTTGTCAATCTCTTTTTATAGGGGATCTAATGTTCACTAAATAGTGAACATTACGGGTAGCTTTATCCACAGTTTTCAAATATGCGGCGATCGTTACCCCTTTAAACCCATTATAATCAATAAGTTGCGAATATGGCTCTCTGAGGCACCTCGGCGGAATATATTTACATAAATGTCGGTTATTGCTAAATGTCCACTGATTAGTGAACATTTCATGGGAGTGGACATTTTCGATGAGCTAGCCTAACCCCATGGCCACATAGATCATCACAACCTATTTACTTATAATTTGTTATGAAACAAATGCGGGTGATTTTTGTCACAAAAAGTATATAGTTTTTGTGACAAAATTATGCTTCTACCAGCGCTTCCGCCATCTGCGTCATAGTCCTACTATAACGCGGCCATCGGCCATCCAAATGTCCGGATGTAGACTTTTTTCATTACCCTATCCCCCCATCGCTTTATTAATTCTTTTAAAAGCTGTATTTAGATCAAAATTTTTGCGTTCATCGGGCGTCAAGACATCAAACAGCTCTGTTTCAATACGCGAACTCATATCTTTTATCTCTTCATCTGACCTGCCAAGATTTTTTCTATATTTACCTAGATCCGGATCAGCGCCATCCTCTTGAAGTTTCTTTTTAAACAGAGTTATTACTTGTTTATCGGTTAGATCAAACTTATTACGTAGAATAAAGTCAATATCGTAGAAATCCCGGGGAGCTATGATCTTTCTTATCGCGGCAGCGCGTAATTTTTCTGACACTAATTCATTTAATGACATACATTGAACCTCTCCGCTATCGACTAACGGCTCATCAGTAAAAGAATGTTTGAATTTATGCCGCACTTGCCTTTTTTCGGTTGCCAAAATAGTATTGAATCTGAGCCCTATTTCCAATTTAACTGTTTGCTCTGAAAGCGTTGTGACGGAATCATATACGAGATAATACACATACTGTTTCGATTCATTTCGCCCGGGATTCCCGGCATCATCGATCTTTAGGCCAAATTGCTTAACAAAACTTTCTATGTTATCCTTAACCGGTCGGATACATTTGCGCCTCTCTCCTCGTGTAGCCTTATATTGAGGAAGCAACATACTGAAATCAAGATCTTCACTTAAACGATAATATGAGTAGTATATCTTATTGAGACACGTTCCTCCTTTGAAAATAAGATCTTCCGATAATTCATGTATACGCGAAAGCAGTAACGTTAAATAATAATCCTTTTCCATAAGCGGCGCATAAAAACCTGTTAACGATGCGATCCGGTCTATGAGAGTAAAAAATTGTTCTTTATCCTTGTGTATCATTGATAATAACTCTCCATTTTTTATTTAAGGTTCCTTTCCTTGATCCTGAAAATGAAATGATTGAAGTCTCTTGAATGCTTTTTACAAGAGACTTCAACATCATGTTTTTAACACCGCATTTTTCCAAAATATACCCCATATACTTGCGCGTTTTTATATTTGGAAACCGTACCGCATAATCAATGAGTTTTTTCACATTACATCTTTTCTCTAGTACAAACCGCTTTACTACTTCTCCTGCCGAAAACAATCCGCCTATTGGTTTATTGAAATAAACAAGATCAACAAGTGTCTTCTCTTTTGAACTGATATTCACATCAACCCCTCTCACAAACTTCTTTTCAATTCCGTACATTTGCGCTTTAGATACGTTTATAAACTTATACAGGACCCCGGCTATTTTCTTTTCTTTGCTCAAACGCGTATTAATAACATACACATTCTGAAATTGTTGATCTGTAAAATTATAATAATTAAACATTGTTGAATATCCAATATAATAGTTCCCATCAGAAAAATAAACCGAAGGAATAATAAACTCACTGACACGCCTTCCTGTGGGAACAGCTTCCAACGGAACAAAAATATATATACCACTTTTGATGGGAATTAAAATATTCTTCTTTTTAAGCCTAAATACAAGTTGTCTTCTGTAAGGAAAACCAGTAGGTAAAAAAGTATCTAACTCTTGCGCGGTCACAATTTCTTTATTTTCATATACAAGCCGTGCTATAAGTTCTGTTTCTGTCCGGCTAAGAGAACTGAATGTTTTTTTGTTTATCATATGTATCTCCACGGTTACATAGGTACAACTATAATACATAATATATTACCACATAAAAGCCATAAGTCAATAGTGTACGTATTATTTAAACGGTTCGTTTAAAAGGTCGGGCCATTTATCTTTCCATCCTTTATGATGGGTACATCCTTTCACCACGATCTTTTGGGCGTGGTGATCCTGCGGCATTCTGTCAATAAACCTCTCCGCCACCAAAGAAGGTACAACTTTATCCTTATCTCCCGTAAAATGGTTCCGGGGGATGGATGATACTTTTTCTGCGAAATCTATGGGGTTTGGAGAACCTTTAAGCTGACTGGCCTTATTATGCCGGTTCACCTCTGTGTGGTCCAGGTTACCCGCGATCGTCCGTATACTGGTAATATCATCCCTTATGGCCGCACGTACCGCAGAACCCCTGAAGCACCACAACTCCATTCAATTCCGCGTGATAATCAATAATGGTCACAGCCTTCCGGCACTCCCCGCACCAGACGTTGCTTAAAAGCATGCGCCTTGTGTCCGCAGGCAAGCCCTGCCATAACTTTAACGCGTCTTTTGCCATAACCCCCTATGTCCTGTTTGTTCATGTTCTTATTCTTCCGGACAGCTTTTTAAAATTTAAGCCTAAGAAAAAATGTTGTTGTTCCCCTAATTTACCTACTCGTTTTTATAATTCATTCGGTAAGCCGCCGTATAAATCTTTAGATAGATCCGACTGCCAATATTCCTTTGTAGCAACTTCCATTATCGTGAGTTTACCCGACCAGCCTGCTCCTGTATCGAGATTCCAAACATTACACACATGAATCGGTTGCAATGTATTGTAAAACTCCGTTGTCGTGTGACCGACAAATATATCCTTGTACTTGCCTAATTGGCATTTACGAACAGCTATGTGCTTCTTCCATGCCGTATCAAGGAGCGTTCTATCCCAAACCAACGCTTGCGCGCTATGGCTTTTAAGCGATACATCAGTATTGAATCCTCCATGCACAAATACCTGATCTTCGCGTTCAATCCACAGCTCTCCGCCTTTTAAAAAATCAATATGCGCCTGCGGCATAGGTCCGCCGTTATACGACGCCATTGTCCGGTCACCGCCCTGACTAGTCCATATCTCCGGCTTATCGCCTTTTAGCGCCCAGTTAAAAGCCCACATATCATGATTGCCAATGACCAGATCGCAATGTTTAATCCTTAAAAGTTCATCAATGCACTGTTTGACTTCAGGATACCCGTCGCAAACATCGCCCATGACAATCAGGCGATCATTTATATAATCAAACTTTGACCGCTCAAAACACTGAATCATCGCCTTGTATGATCCATGAATATCACCGATGGCGTAGGTTTTCACGATTCCACCCTTCGTCGAATACTGCTGAATTTTTCAAAAGCGTCTTCTCTCACATTACCGATATAAGTATCCGGACCGTTTTCCTGTTCCACATAAAAAGGGCCCTTTGCATCCACACTGCTGAAATATTCGACAAGATTTTGCTTAACCTTTTTGCCTTCTTTTAGTTTTTTTATAAGCGCTACCACATCATCGGCAAGTTGTGCCTTTTGAGGGCTGAATCGCAACATATAATAAACGTAATAAAGATCCTTCCTTGATTTCTCCATGTTCTGTCTGTCAACAAATGTAAGCAATTTATGAAAAGTAAACATAGCTTCTGTCGGTATTTGAATATCCCTGTTGTCCATTTTAACGGCCGCCACCGCCCCAAGCAATAAACTGAAATGTTTAATCTCATTGATTTTGATCGCCGTACCCATAATTTTATTCACAACATCTCTCGGTACTTTAGGATCGGTGATGAATTCAACCTCAGCTTTCGCGTCTCCCTCTGGATCTTTTACAATCGGCACGAATGGAAAAGGTCTGTCCATCGAAACATGGCGTTCCCCATAACCAAGCCTCTGAACTCGAGACGAAACAGTATCTTTACCTTTAAAATCCTGTACGCCTACACCGAAATCGATATCTCCTGTTGTTACAGCCATATTGGGTACATTTTTCCAAATGTATTTGGCATATATGTAAGGCACCCAACCACCGACAATGACCAAATACGGCAAAAAATCAGCCAGATCGTTAACGACTTTTATAAAAAGTTTATTATTGCTCTGAAATTCCTTAGACAATGTTTTTGCCTTCCTCTTTTAATGTTTTAATTAAATATTCAGCGTGATCTCTGCCTCGTTGCGGGAAATGATACAGATCCAAATATAGCTGTAGATTTGAGACTACATTATAGCCTTTTATCTTCTGAGTATTTAAAAAAACAGCTGTTTTATAATACGGTTTTATCAGACAGAAATTTCCGCCCCTTTTTAATTCTTTCAGATCAAGCGCCTGTCGCAAATCCAGTGAGGCATTCCCGAAGTTCTTTGACGGTAAATAGCAATACATAGTAGGCGTATTAACGTAGTGTGTAACTAAATTCGCCCCAGTGTGAAGCGTTAATGCGTACGCTTGATCTTCATGTTTAGAAGCAAAATAACTCTTTAGTCGACTTAATACATCTTCCCGCGCAGAATAATAAAGAAAAGCTTCGTTGCGTTCAAATTTATAAAGCTTGAGCCATTCCTCTACCAGCTCCTCTTTATTTTGTAATGTGCTATGAGCGTTCCGTCCAGAGCGAATCCCTCCGACAAAGCCTTTTGCGCGTAGCTCCGATAATACTGTAGCCGCGCGCGCGCGACCCACTCCGAACTCCTTTTCAAAATCTCTGGCCACCCACTTCCGATCCGGATGGGATAGCATAGCACATATAACAATTGTAGCTTTGTCGCTCAATAATATATTCATTGTATGTCACTCCTTAAATAAATGTCCACTATCATTAAATGTCCACTATTTAGTGGACATTTCTCATTTGTGGACATTTTAACATTATTACTCTCAAAGTCAAGATAAATTGCTATATTAGCAGCAATAAATTCTATAGGTTGTTTGTTTTATGAGAGTTGGGATGTACCTGCTTAGTGATTATTGAATCTTATAAAAAGAGCTCTGACTGCATTAGCGAGCCCTTGCCTGTGGATACTGATGTAAAAGAATCGATGTCCCGCCTTTGAAAATGAGATCGGGATAACCCTCAAGCAATGACGGTAAAAGGTTTAAAGCATATACAGTTTTTTCAAATATCCCGGGATCTTCAAACCCAAGATTTCGTCTTAGTTTTTCTATGATTTGTTTATCAAGCACGAAATCTCCTTAATTATAGACTTTTGCCAACATTTGACATAATGTGGCAGAAGTCTATTGCGTAACTATTAATATTATCAGTAAGTTGTAGAATTAGCGTTCGCAGACACCTGCGTCTCCTACTATAACTTAACAACTCTCCTATATTAATCCGGTAAAGCCTGACCAGATCCCACCATAGCTCAAAATAATCAGACTGAGCTATATAATTATATTTATTGAGGTCAAGGAACATATCCACCAGAATCTTTTCCAAAGCCGGAACATTCCCGACCCGTGGAGAACGTGACGGAATAACACGAACAATCACCGGATCACGAGTAACATCAAATTCGGCAAAGAACGATTTAACTCTTTTTTCTTTTAAAACACCTCTATGTTTACTGTCCAAATAATCGTATACAGGAAAAACAGCGTCTGTTTCAACCTCTACAAAAGTTATATGATGAGTTTGAGTATGGTGATACAGCGGCGCGAAAAGTTTAGTATCCCAGATTAAAAAATCGATGAGCGGATATTTTTTCTTTACATCCTGACGTATAGTCTCTACCCTGCGAACAGATTCAAAAGGGAATTCTTGAGCAACCGTTGAGAAAAACCCATAACCGGCGTCATAAACAAATTTTTCTTCCTTAAACTGAAATAAATAATCCTTAACCAACTTGTTATTAAAATTGGTATCTTCAACGATTTGCGATAAAGAAAAATACCTGTGCTTTTTAATATACTCTCTGACTATGTCTTTTTTATTCAAAGCGCACCGCTTTGTATTCGATATCTCGAGCTAAAGACTCGAGACTTTTCGATTATTCTTCATTCAATCTTCTTACCACATTATCAATCCACGCCGGAGCATAACGAAGATCGGCCATAAGTGTTTTCTTGTCTTTATCAGTCAGTTTTCTTCTCTGTGAAACGTTTATGTGCCTCGTATAAAATATCAAAAAATTTCTCCCATCTTTGTTGCGGCTCACTACCATATGGATAAACTTTTACTACCTTGCCCTTTTTGTTATAAAGTACCAAATCTTTTTTTTATGCCGTTCATAAGCGCCTCCTATCATTTTAACAAATCTTCAAGTTCACAAGACAACAACGCTGATTTATTGAGTACAATTTGTTCGTTCTGATTTAAACGCTTCGTTGTGCTTCTTATAAGTTTAGTAGTTATACTCCTATTCCTGCTAAGCATAATGTGGTTTATTTTCCTCAGATACTTTTCGTTTTTCTGATAAAAAAGAGCCGCGTACCGCTTGAGTCTATCGTGGTATGAGGAGCGGATGCTTTCTCCGTCACTTTTGAATTGAATGATACGACTTATATTTCCATTGATCTTAATCGGAGGAAAATCTCTCTCACAATCTTCAATCCAGTATTCAACCATTTCATATTGTATCCAGCAAGTCTTCTTTTCTTCGGTATTATAGGTAAATGTGAACGAAAAGTTGCCATTGCTAAAATTCTGATACACTTGTATGTTTTCCAATACGGTTACAGTGCATATTTTATACTCATCGACAAGCCGCAAATAGCTTTCTCTCCAGTTTGTAAGCCAATTTTCAATGTAGGTATGGTTTATAAAAAGCGGCAAAAGATCCTGCTTAAGGTTTGTATTACTGACAGCGTTCATTTTGACTGTAAGCTTATCAAGAAGTGTACGCAAATCTTTGGCCTCCTTCACATTTTTAGCCATAAGATAATCAAGGTCAGGTACGACCTTATTCTTCATGTACCAAAGAAGGTCATAGATATCCCGGCCTTTTTCCTCATAAAAAGCCTTGCCCACGCCGCGTGTCCCACGAAGAAAAATAGCGGCCACTTTACTGGCCATGAGAGCCGACATATTGTAGGTTAAGATTACAAAGGATAGCTGATCTCGATTGACAGGATAACGTTCGGTTACCATTTTGGGTACGATAAAATGATTTAGATCAACTTTGACGTGTACCTGATTTGACGGATGACCAAGATTTAACGCTGTACCGACATTAAATTTAAGCAGTAACCCTCTTCCCGTAACGATTTTTACGGCCATGAAACTTGAATGGGCACTATACGTACGGGAAAAATGATCTTCGATTTCTTTTTTCAGTTTATTCAGAAAATCTTTCGTTACCTTTTCAGAAACTTCAAAATCCAGATCAACCGACATCCGGTCGAGCCCATGAATGATGCGCAATGCGGACCCCCCGTACATTATCCATTTATTGTATTCGGGATGGTGGTAAATAAAATTAAGAACATAAAACTGAAGCTCTTCTTTAAGAGCGTTACGGAGTGTTTCCACGCCCACCCCGTCATGCTGGGCAAAATCATCAAGTTTCCTTTTTAAAATGGCAATAATTTGTTCACTCATTATTAATATATTTCCTTGTCATTGTATAAAATTTAAGCCGTTCTTTTTTATCCATTTCATCAATGTCTATTCGTAATTCTTCAACTAATATTTTAACGTCTTCAAATCGAACGCCGCGGAATTGATGAGTTTTGAAATAGAGCAAATCAAACAAGGCTTTAGCCGGGGAGGCGATAAAAAAATCGAGCCTCGTCATCTGTTCGTCTGTAACCTTCCCTTGCATTAAAGAAAAATCTGAAAATAATCCTTTTTTTATAGACTTATAGGTGAAACTTCCTGCTTTGGTAGTGTAATTTCTAGTTACCTTTGGCGTAACTGAAGTGATGCTGTATATGGTTTCCGTAGTAAGATTGTAAAATTGAAGAGCAGACCATAAGCTAACATATGAAGGTGTTCGGATAATATTTGCAAGATAAAAAGAATATGAAATATCGGTCTTATTTTTGCTGAAAAAATCGCTTGATGTATACAACCCCTTTTTAAGTTGGAGAATTTCCTTATACTTCAGAAAGCGGCTAATATAAGTATCAACCGTGGAATCGGCGAGCCCTAACTGTTTACCGAGCTGACACAAACTGTCTTTACTGAAGTGGGGCAAGGATTTTAGCTGTTCTAATTTCTCTTTGCTTTTCATAATTATGACATAAGTGTATCATAAATGAAATGTGTTGTCAAGATTTCAATAGTTTAATATTACGATCTGCTTTTCTTAACCCTTTTATTCCAAATCATTTATCTTCTTCAACAACCCCAAAATCATCCCTACGTACTGGGACATACGGCCATCCAAATGTGCGGATGTAGACTTTTTTTGTATCTTGTTTCATATCAATACCTTATAATTTTTATTCAAGTGTCTAAAACTGTCTGAGTAGATGAATGAACGTGACGCTATATTGCGTTAAGTTCTTATTCTTCAATATGTTAAGTGTGTTTTTGCGATTTCTTAAAATCATCTGTTCTTAGCCCGTTTCAGGTTTCATGATATCCACATTCTGCCTTCATCACCGAACATCGTGCAATACTCATCCTCACACGAGTGAAACAATGTTGGCTTAATAATATACATAAGTTACCCGCACAAAACCCTATTACATTAACTCAGACATATCTACCTCTTTGAGAATCCAATCAATATTGATATCCGTTCCTTTCTCTCGATTGGTTTTCTCTATCCCTTTTATGTGAAGCTTCATAAGCTCGGTTAATTCGGGTTTTAATCTGGGGATCTTTGATGCTTGTTTTGGAGTATGATTATCTATCATTGGAATCTTTTCATCTAAAAAGTTTTTGTACTTATCTTCATAAAATATTTGCAGCGCTTTTCGTTCGTCTTCCGGAGATATTATTGGGGCTTCTTCTTCTCGTCCTTCTGTTTCTGTTATTGCATCCATAGGTTTTTCCGCCATTTGTCTGGCTATATCAACAACTTTTTCACGCTTCAAGGCAATTAATTCGCCGAAATATTGTTTTGCCATTTTCTTTGCAAACTCATATTTTTGCTTACTAAACACTTCAATCCTTAACTCACTAGAGCAAACAGTAATATTTCCTAAAGTCCCTACTCCCATACTCTCATCTTTATGCCGAAAAGCGGAATGCATGTGTGTTTCAATTTCTTTCGATTTTCCCCTACGTAACCAACGGTAGTACAAGGTGCCCTCGGGATCGCCCTCTTCGGGGTCGATATCATCCCATTCAAATTCAGGATATTTTTCTAATATTAATTCCACACCGTTATAGTTTCCCTTAATCTCATAAGTAGCTATACATTGATGCATATCCATTCTGTTTAACATGGCTTTTTGCTTTTCCCGGGCCAGCTCAAAAGTGATCTGACAGTATTTTCCGAAATTTTCTGATAGTTTATCTTTTATATTAAACTGTTTATTTCTCTTTAATCCCTTAGCAGCAACCCTGTGAATTTCATCCATAAATTCATTATAGACGAAATCGGAAATTTCTACCCCTCCATAAAGAGCCTTGCTGAAATTAGAAAAATGTGCCAACCATGTAAATAATTTCGTAAAGCGAATCGCCCGTTTTGCCATGTTCCTATCTAAAAGTATGAAAGGTTTATGTTCCGGATCAAGAATATCAATACATTTCATGGTTTGATAATCCAGGACTTTTTGAATCTCTATTATCGTTACACGTGAATCTTTTAAATACTTCATCATCATTCTTTCATCGTTATTTAACCCTCCCCAACCCTCTGCTTCCCAATTAGACGCTAATGTTTTTCCGGTTTTATTCTGTTCAATAAAAAGAATATTTAACGCCGCGGAGCCTGCCGCTAAAGTATACGCTTCATCGATTGGTCCATGCTCTTCATAATACATATCCTCAACTCGCGCCCTGAACTCAGCTTCGCTATAGTGTAAACTAACATATTTCATGAATTTCATTGCTACCGCGGCATCAACTTTTAACCATGAATCATACCCCGCTACACTAAAAGGAGAATGGACGCAATCCGGAGCGCATTTTATTTCTGAGTTTCGTTTTGAACCGCAACAGATGCTACATATAATCCCATCAGTACCAGGGCATAAACGTTTAGCTTTTTTCTCACAAACATAACATTTGTTCATTTTTGTCATAACAAACACCTCTTTTTTACACTACTAGTAGAGCAAATTCATAATCACCTTCACCATCATCTCTTTTTCCTTAGGATTACTTGATGCTATCATAAGGGTTAAGGCAACAAGCGCATTGTTATCAATAATTCTACTGCCATTCTTGCGATGTAAAATACCATTCCTCTCAAGAAAACACACAAAAAGCGCAGCTGCAATGCGTTTGTTACCATCAACAAAGCTATGATTCTTGGTTACAAAATACAATAAATGTGCGGCCTTTTCTTCTATCGTTGGATATGCATCTTTGCCACCAACACTTTGATTAATTGCTCCTATCGAGCTTTTAAAGCTTTGGTCCTTTTCCTGACCGACAATATCAGAGCCTTTGAATTTTTCTTTCATCGTTTGAATAATAGCACAAGCCTCATTATAAGTCATTTTGTATTTGCTGCGCTTGTGCCCCTTCGTCACTTTTAAATTTTTGTGATCAAAATCATCTAAAATATCAAGCGCACGGGTGTATTCTGATATTACCCGGGCAAGCCCTTTAGCCTCCACTGAAAGGCCTCTAATTTGCACAACATTTCCAATTAAGGAAACGGCATTTTGAAGCTCTAAATATTTTTGTTCTTGTTTTTTGAGCCGCTTTTCGTTAATAGTATACCCTTCTATTAAATGCTGTTTCAATACCTTCGTCGCCCAAATACGGAATTGCGTACCTTTCTGTGATTTAACTCTATAGCCCACAGAAATTATAACATCGAGATTATAGTAGACAACATTATACGATTTGCCGTCTTTAGCAGTTGTCCGGAATTTCCGGACAACTGAATTCTCTATTAACTCCTTCTCTTCAAATATGTTACGAATATGCTCAGATATGGTTCTTTTGTTTTTATCAAAGAGTTTACTCATTTGCGCCTGTGAAAGCCACACAGTCTCTTCCTTGAACTGCACTTCAAGTCCGCTTTTGTAAAGTACAACTTTACCGCAATTAATTTGTTTGGATTCTTTATTCACTATTCTCCTTCTTCAAAATCTTCCTTCTTAAATTTCTGGCTATAGACTTCATAAATCTTATCGAACTTTAATCCGGGCTCAGATTCATAGCTGACTAAAGCAGTCACCGCTCCGGGTCTTTTTAGTTTTTTCACTATAACCTTCTAAAGCCCGGGCAACTTTATGGCCACAGGTACTACAAAATCCGCGCAAAATCACGACTCCTCTATCAAATGCCGCATTATAATCACACATCGTCACGGCGGCTCTGCACTGTCCGCACTAGACATTACTCAAAATCTTGCTTCTGACATCAGCAGATAAATTCATCCAAATCTTTAATGCTTTTTTTACCATTATTAATCTGTTGCCTTTATCGGATAACCAAGACTTGAGCCCCACGCGGTGGGGCCAACATATTCATATACAACCTTCGTCGTTTCTTTATTCCCTCAGCCCACGTATTTTCATCATAGACTCGCATATCAATAATAACCCTTCCATCTTCTTCGTTCAAAAAAATGATATCTGGTCTATATCCTAAATCATGTGAACTTTTATGAACAAGTTGCGTACCGTCATTTATCAAAAAAGCGAGATTAGTAGAATACCCACTCCCACCGCCACTATCATAAATAACAACTGCCGCATCTTGTAGTCCATCTCTATTAAAGTCGCCATAAACAAATTTACCCTCATAATATACGTAAAGGAGCGGATGTTCATCCGGATATCTATATTTACCCTCCACTAATATTACTTTTTGTGAATGAGTTTCATCGCCAACCACATAGGCCATATTAGCTAATGCATCATCCGGTGCATGGGCATAGACTTGTGGAATGAAAATACTGCATACGACCAAATAGATAACAATACAAAGTTGTCTCATTTCATGCCCCCTAATCACATATCATCACAGGCTGGTCATCAATAGTGCGCCAACGTCCACCTGTACATCTGTAACTTGATTTTTTTGGTTTTTCCTTTTTTGCCTTTTTGTCCGCTGGTGACTTCTTGGCAAACTCAGTTTCATAGGACAAAACTTTTTCCAGGAAGTTTTTTATCTCCTCTACTTTGGCTACAGTAGCGCCAGCTGCTTTAAGGAATTGTTTTACATCCTTCCAAAAAAACGGATTTTTACCTGCTTTGACGGCTTCTTTTTGTGCGGAAGCTATGCGGCCTTCTCCACCATTATAGGATGCTAAAGCAAATTTTTTGCGTTCCGAAGAACTTTTAACTGGCATTGTTTTCTTGCCATGACCCAAGTTTGTCTCTTTGCTAAAAAATGTATCTAAATCCTTTAAATATCTCGCAGCCGCGTCAGAGGCATCATCGATATCAAAACGCTGGTCATTTTTCTTGGTGACAGTTAAGCCATATCGCCTTTGAGCGCCCAATCCAGTGCCCACATGTCATGATTGCCAATGACCAAATCGCAATGTTTAATCCTTAAAAGTTCATCAATGCACTGTTTGACTTCAGAATACCCGTCGCAAACATCACCCATCACAATAAGCCGGTCTTTGTCATAATCAAATTTCGACCGCTCAAAACACTGAATCATTGCCTTATAGGCACCGTGGATGTCACCAATAGCGAGGGTTCTCACGATTCCACCCTTCGCAAAGCTTCTTTTAAACTATTAAAGCGCTCGAATACATCCTGCCTTACATCATGGATATATTCATCATCACCGTTTTCTTCTTCAATCATTAAACATCCCCGACTCGATACCCTCTCAAAGAATTTATTAATATTATCCGAAACTCCCGGCAAATAACCTTTGGCCTTATATTCGGACATTTCTTTTAAAATCACATCTGCATCAGGAGCGTACCGCAAGATGAAATACATATAGTATAAATCCTTGGCTTGTTTTTCTTTGTTCATCCGTTCAGTGAATGTCGCTCCTTTATGATACAAAAATGCCGATGGCTTGGGACAATTCAGAGTGTATATTTTATCTCCCTTTTTGTTTTTAATAGTAACCGGAACGCGGTGTTGTAACAAAAAATCAAACATTTCGATCTTATTTATCTGTATCTGCGTTCCTACCATCTTTTCAATTGCTTTAATATCGACCGTAGGATAAGTTATAAACTCAACTGGCACTTTTTCTTTATAGAGAACTACCGGGAACATCCTGTCCATTTTTAGATGGCGTTCTTTATAATCCAGCTTGGAAAGTGTTTCAAAAATAGTCTTTGAATAATCACAGCGGGCGGTTTGATCCACGCCGAAATCGATATCTACAGTGACTATCGGATTGTGAATCTTTGTTTTCCACAGATAATTCGAATAGATGTACGGCATCCATCCGCCGACAAGAGTAAGATCAGAAAGATAAGCGCTTATATCATCCAATACTTTAAAAAATACCGCTTCGATTTTATCAAGATTCATATAAATTCTTGCCCTTTTCTCTTAATTGATTTTCCAGATATTCAGCGTGTTCCCGCCCTCGGGGTTTAAATTGATAAAGATCCAAATAGAGTTGTAAATTTGAAACCACCTTATAACCTTTTATTGTTTGAGTGTTATAATACACACTGTTTTTATAAAACGGCCGTATAATGTGAATATTTCCGCCTCTTACAAGCTCTTTCAAATCGAGTTGTTGTCTCAGGTCAAGAAGCTCCTTTTTCCAGTTCGCGGGAGAAAAATATACATGGACATTATCCGTTACCACATAAGATGTCATTAAATTAACCCCAGAATGCAGAGTTAGGCAGTATTCTTTATCTTTTAAGTAATCTTTGAGTTTAGACATGATATTTTTGTCCGGCGAATAATAAGTATGTATGTCATTTAACTCAAAATTATAAGCCTTTGTCCAATCTTTCACTAATTCCCGCGCATTGGTCAAAAGCGTGAAGCTGTCCGGCCCCTTTTTAACTCTCTCGATATAGCCCTTCTTTGACATTACCTCAAGCACGCCTTGAGCCATACCAAGGCTCACGCCATTTTCTCCGGTGAAATCACGGGTAACCCATTTCTTGCCCGGATTAGATAGCATTTTCCTCAGTATAAAAGTCGCCTTATCCGCAAAGATATTCTTTCCGTTCTTTGGCTTATTCATAATGTTCACTCCTTTTGATTGTTCACTAATTAGTGAACAATATACTATTAGTGAACATTATTGTCAAGGAATTTCTTTTGGTGTGGGCAGAAAAGAATTTTTACTGGAAATGCACAAAATGTCATCACTTATGGATAAGTATATACAATTTGTACGGTTGCAGGGGTGAGATTTATTTTGTCGCATAAAGTACATAATTTTTGAAACAAGGGTGTTCAATGTTTAAGAACGTTATGGATTCCCACTTTCGTGGGAATGACAGTGATGTTGCCCTTTGGGCTCAGGATGACGCTTGGGGCTCAATATTTCTCTTTCGTTTAATTGCATAAAACCATCCAGCTTTTTTATCCAATCTTTCATATGCATTGGGACACGTCTCATGGCTTGCCCTTCGGCAAAAATCAAATATTGTTCGACGAGATTATTTAAAGCCAATAGTTCCTTCTCATTTAGATAATTCTTCGCAATTTCAACATCGTCCTTTCGTATTTTTGAGCCTCGCCAATCAGATAAGCCCATATGAGGTTTCTTGCTATTCACTCTCGAATGAATTATCTCTGCTGCGGTTTTACCTGTAATAGACCAATGCATTTTATTTTGAACAGTCTTAAAAAATTCAATACTCGTTTCATCCGTGGGATCATAATCAACACTTGTGGCGTAAATATCAGTGATTTTTTGATAAAACCGTCTTTCAGATGTACGTATATCCTGAATACGGCGAATCAATTCATCGAAATAATCAAACGGCTGATCTGGGTTTTTTAGACGCTCATCATCCAGCACAAACCCTTTAACAATATACTCACTTAGGTGTCTTGTTGCCCATTGCCTAAAATGTGTCGCAACTTTTGATTTTATGCGATAGCCTACAGAAATAATCATGTCTAGGTTGTAATACTCAACTTTTCGCTGAACTTCGCGAGTTCCCTCTTTTCGAACTATTAAGAAATCCTTAATAGTTGCTTTTTTATTCAATTCGCCTTCTTCAAAGATGTTTTTGATATGTATATTTATATTCGGAACCGTTGTTTGAAATAATTCCGCCATTAACTGCTGAGAAAGCCAGACAGTTTCATCCTGAAATCTCACATCAATTTTGGTCTCTCCGGATTCCGTTTGATAAATAATTAGCTGTGATTTATTTTTATCTTTCATACTAATTTGCTCCCATTAAACAAGATTTCCATAAAACCAATTAAATTCACTTACGTACGGTTACCTTTTTTTACTTGTTGCAACACTTTTTATCGTATCAGTTATTGCTTTTGTTCGTCCGCACAAACTGTTGAGCCGGAATATTCACAAATCTTCTCTACCTTCATCATCAAACATTGTACAATATTCATCTTTTTCACTTATGCAGCGCACAGAACATTTCTCGCATTCCTTCAGCAATTCATCCCATGCTCTAAAAATAGCGTCTTGGAACTTATTAACCAGCTTATCATTAATACTTGAAAAATACCGCTTGACCGGCTCGTAGTCAAAATATATCTTGTCAATCTGGCCAGATAATTTACACAATATTTGTTCCTTAGAATTTTTCGAAGTATAAACTGAAAACTCCGCCACCATATTATCATCGATATCATATTTCTCCATATCTTTGCCTAGACATTCTTTTACTTCATCATATATGGAAAGAGCAAACTCATAACAAAACCAATTTAATTTTATTTTTTCCTTTTCACAGGTATAGAACAATTTCGGATCGATTGTATCAACAAGCCAATCATCTTCATCTATGTTACTTTGCACCCTATCGCCAAACGGCAAACCAAGCGCTTCCCTGAGAAAATTCATGTCCATTTTGGGCAGGTAATCCGCTTTGGACATTTCCATGCCTTCCATCCTGTTTATTAAAACTTCCAACTGAAGGCGTCCTTCTTTTGTTTTCACGGCTTGCCTGGGAGTTTTACCGTCAAGCGCGGGGATCTTTGAAGAGATCCAGTCCTTCAAATAATACTCCTTCTGTTTCTGAATCAACGCTTTTCTTATTTCAGGATCGGTATTGATCCGACGTTGTTCTTCCGAAAACTTGCGCATTTCGTCCTGAGAAGGTTCAGGCATGGCCGCATGATCCTTACTGTCAATCCTTTCAAAACAAACAGCTTTCCCCAGTCGCATAGTAAGTTTATTTTTAAGCTTGAGCGCACGTTCCAGTGAATTAACTACACAAACTATCCTTTCGCCTTTTATGTGTATCCAGCCAAGTATCGTATTCTCCCGGGACTTCATCCTACGGTTACCTTTTTTAGACCAGATCCAGCAATCGTTCTCATCATCATATTCAATGCCCTTTAATGCCGAAAGTTTATCCCTAACCTTATCCTTTTCAATAATTTTAAATATTACCTCAGAAAAACGCACCTTCTCCCCGTCCGTTGTACATAAGATAGGTTTCGATTCAGCGTTTGGCGGTATCTCGTCCGACAAGAAATTGTCGCTTAAATGCATTAAGGTGCCTTTGTAAAAATAGTCGGCCCAAAATCCAATGGCGGCCTTAAAAGCGTCACGCGGTTTCTTAAATTCGAGCGATCTTGTACTCGCGTATTCTTCAAATGTGCTTATCAGCCCTTTTATGATTTTTATAAAATCCCTCTTCGCTTCTTTTCCAAAAACAAAAGGCTGTCCAAAATAATACGCGTCCTCCCTCGGACCGACAAAACGCGCATGCCATATATCGCCCGGTTTCGCTTCTCCTTCCACAGTATCGCCAATGCGATTAACTCTCCACCCCAAGCCCGTTACCAGTTCTTCGAAAAGAATACTGTTTTCGTTTATTTTTTTGATCTGATTACAGGTAGCGTAGCTTTCTGAAAGCTCACAAAAAGCCTGCCGGACTTCGTCTGTCGGTTCTTTGAAGATGTCTTCTTCCATCAAACTTTCAATTACCGTACGCTGATCAATCCCAAAACGGTTATCAAAAAGAAACCAGTTTAAGTAAAAACTATCCGGCAGACCATACTCTGTACCGGGCTTGAACCTTTCCTCAAAATCCCCGCAAAATCTTCTCAGTTCTGTCCCTAATTCTGGATCGGATTTCAACCCTTCTGAATAAAGCAACACACTCCGGTAAATATCAAAATAGAAATCAACCTTTGTGCCGGTTAATAGATTATCCGGCATCGGGGCAAGAAGATCATCCATACCTGAAGAACCATTGACCCCACAACATTTCTTAAACTTCTTCCCGCTACCGCAAGGGCACGATGAATTACGGCCTATTTTATCGCTCATTTTTCACCTTCTTCTATCCACATTCTTAATGTTCTCGATCAAAGCCTTCTCGCGTTTTAATTCTTTTACCAACTCCGCCTCTGTGGGCAGATACAACTTATATCTTGAAGCAAAAATCTGCTTATTCTCTTTCGAAAGCGTATATCGGACAACTACGTCTTTCTTCCCCTCACACAACAGTAACCCAACAGTCGGATTATCATCATGCTGTATCAACTCTCTATCGTAATAATTTACATACATCTGCATTTGACCGATATCTTGGTGGACCAGCTTACCGATTTTAAGATCGATAAGGATATAACATTTCAAGATCGTGTTATAGAAGACAAGATCGATATAAAAATGGTCTCCATCCAAAGAGATGCGTTTCTGGCGGGCGACAAAAGTGAATCCTTTACCCAACTCAAGCAGGAATTTTGACAAATTATCTATGAGAGCTTGTTCTAATTTGCTTTCATATAGTTTTGACTGCGGTGATAACCCCGTGAATTCCAAAACATAAGGATCCTTAATCATGTCCTCATAGGTCGAAAGCTCCCGACCTTTACGGGCTAACTTTATAAGCCCTTTTTTGTCTTTACTCAAAGCCAATCGCTCAAAAAGCAGGGAACCTTTCTGCCTTTCAAGTTCACGGGCAGACCAGTTATTCTTGATACACTCGACCTCATAGAAAGACCGTGCTTCTGGCTTTTCTATTCGCATCAAAATACGGTAATGGGTCCAACTCAATTCTCTACGCACTGCGTCGAGAATTGGATACGTCTGATAAAACTGACGCATATTCCATAAATTACTAGCATGAAAACCTTTCCCAAAATCTTCTGTGAGCCGATCTGAAAGTGTTTCAAGTAGCTTTCGCCCATAATCCGCACGGGATTTTCCTTTTTGCTCTTCCTCAACAATTTCTCTGCCAATATGCCAATAAGCAAGTACCATTTCGGTATTGACCACCCTAGCTACATTGTCCCTGGCACGCTCAATAATATTGCGGATCCGTTTATACGCTTCTGTGGATCTCGATGCACTCTTACTGACCGATTTGCCCTTATTCTTCTTATCTATTGTTATTAACGCAGGTTTCTTGGATTTGGTTCTTTTTCCTTTCATATTCGTCATAACTCCTTATGTTTCATATAAATACAACTCACCAAATCTCACTCAAATACTGAATAATAGTCGTATAATACTGCGTCCATCTGGCAGCCAAAAGTTTTCAGAAACACTTTTTTGCACATAACTACTTATTCCTCAATAGGTTACACATATCAAGCACTGGTGTCAACAACTGTAAAGCAACAAATAACTTCACACTAAAAACCGTATCTATCCCTTTGTAAATTAACTGGTTATACAAAATCACTGGCGTCCCTATCATTCATCTACTCTATACCTATTTTATGCTATTTCGCCACTTTATTATCTTCTCGATGTCAAAAACTGTAAAGGCCGGATAATTACAACAATCCCGGCGCGGCTTAACTAAGCCTTTTGTTATCCAGTAATATAATCCCTGCCGAGTAACTCCGATAATCTTTGCTGCCTGGCTGAGATTATAACACTTAACTTTTCTTTTTTTAGCTCTGCGAATAATTTTCTTATCCGGCTGATCTATGATTTGTTCTGCTTGTTTTTCTTCTTGTTTCTTTTTATTACACAAATATTCAAAATATTTCTGGTCAGCCTCAAATATTATCTCAAGGGCCATCTGCCATCTTAATTGCTCCTCGCTGCCATATGGATAAACCTGTGTTATATTGCCTTTTTTATCATAAAGTACCAGATCCTTTTTTAAAACCGTTCATAGGTGCCTCCTCTTGTTTTCGGATTTAAAATTACTGCTTTCCTCTTATTATATTTCCCCAAGTTTATCCTTTATTCGACGAAAATCCAATCCTCGTAAATTGGCTTCTTCAAAACAATGGGTAAGCTTAGGTAGCAGTGAAAAATCTTTTTTCATGCCTATTTTTCCTGTCGTCACATCTTTTGTCAAAAGCGCTTTTATTGTGCTCGTCGCTTTCTTTACAAATTCATCATCACTTAAATCAGCCATATATCTTTCTTTTCTATAATCTTCCCGCCAGACTTCATGCCGTTTCTTGGGACCAGAATTTCGATTTGAATTCATTTTCAATTTATCCAGCATGTCTTCCGTACCCTTTATTAAGGGGATACCCCGAAATTGCGCCCATTTTAGCTGAAGCTCTTCTAAGTACTTAATATCTATTGCCGCTAAGTCTTTTGACTTAGAACGGTCTCTATCTATGACGATGAAGGGCAATAAGCCAAACTCGGGGTGAGCTTCGGAAAGATATATACAAGCGCTAATGCTGTTGTAATTTGTTTTTCCAAGAAACGATCTGGTACTTAGCAAGGAAAGCAACGCGTACTTAGCCAAATCCGGCGTCAGCGCTCGATTATTTACATTTACAACAATAAGCAATCCCGATGAATTACTTAAGCCGAGCGCTTGTTTTGTTTCAAGGATTTGCTTATTTGCCTTTCCGACATCATTTCTTAGAGCATGGGTAACAATTTTAATGGCCTTTTTATTTAACTTATCTTTGTCCGGGAAATCTTTAATATACTTATCAAATGCCATTTCGCCGTAAAATATCTTTCCTCTCGCCTCTTTTAATTCATCAACAAATTCCTGCAATTTCGGCATAGAATCCCGCTCTAAACACTTCAACTCAGCCACAATCTCTCTGTTCTTTAGAAAATAATCCGCATTGCTGAACTGCCTCAAGTGATGCTTGTCGAATACGTCTTCTAAGACTTTACAATCCGGCAGTTGATTTATAAACCTCTTGAAAATCTTCTCGAAATTATCCATGTTTATTTATTGTATAGCTTGAGATAATCCTTCGTTAACTCGCCTATTCCTTTCTTTAAATCTTCCAATCCGAATTGTTCAAAAAATATTTCAGCTATTCGTACAAAGACGTTAAAACTTTCTCTTAGGTTCTCCTCAACGTGGCTTTCGCCAGGTTCAGATAGAAATTGAATCTTCCCAGGAGTATCGTCATCTATATACTTGTCTAATGCGGCGGCGTTACTATGCTCTATATCCGAATTATACCTATAAACTGTATGGTATAGTAATTTTGGCCCCTTGCCTGCCTTTTCTGCCTTAGTCTTAATGGAATAGCCTGACCAATCATATTTTACTTTGCTTTTATAATCTTTCCTGAATTCATCCATATGCGCACGAATCTCTCTTTTTCGTTCTTCCCATTTTTTAAGCTTCTCGCCTTTTAGGGCAGGAACTTTGCACAGTTTATCCATCATCTCGGCTATTTCAGTCTTTTGTCCTTTTATTATCCAATCAAATCTCGCCCAGCGCTCGGATAATACCTTCTTGCCGCACTTAAAAATATATGCCAAGTCTATAAACGCATTGGTCATGCTCCTGACTATGATACCAGCCTCTTCTCCAAAGCCAAGTTTGCATAATTCCTGAATCGAATTGTAATGCTTGCGGGTTTTGGCGAGCATTGAGATTACTATTATGCTAAACAAGGGCAGCTCTTTATCTCGCAGCCCTTTAGCATTAATCTGCTCTATTACCGAAGTTACAAGATCATACAGCCGTTTATTCAATTTAAAGTGCTCTTTGTATTTATCTTCCATATTCTTTTTGATATTTTCAAAGTAATTTTTCGGATATTCCATTTATTCAAAACTCTTCTTATAAGTTTTGTACATTGGCTCCATCTTCTCTAACATTGCTTCAATTATTGGCTTAATTTTATCAATAAAATCATTGACTCTCTTGTTCCAGGCCAGTCTTATTTGACATTCATCGTGCTTTATATCAAGCTTCATGTACTTCAATTCTTCTTTCTTTAAACCCTCCTTTTCCCAAATACCATAGACTAAATACAAACACTCAAGCTTCCTGAGGCTATCATCTAAATAACCCCTTGCATGTATTATTTGATTGCGATGATACTGAAAATCTCGAGTAACCTTTTTAAGCTTTCTTAACTCAAAATCTAAACCAATTCTTTTCACGTGCATATTACTTTTTATTAAATCATAAGTCATGAATTGCGAATCATTCCCTAAATGAAGTATCGCATCAATAAGAATCAATGTTCTCTCAATTAATCCTTGAGTTCTTATAATAAAATTCTCAATGTGATACAAAAGAATCTGATGTCCATTGATACCATTTTTCTTATTTTTTGTCGATATTGTCCCGTCACTAATGAAAAATCCTATGTGTTCAATCTTTTCTAAGTATGAAAGGAAGTTAGCCGAACAATAGCCACAATGAGACAAATAAGCTTCTAGTCTAGTTAAAGGTCTCTTTGGCTCAGAATGCGCCTTAAGAAATGTGCCTGGCTTATGCAAATCACCAGTTTTCTCCATGGCGTTTTTGAGTATTTTACTAAGTAACCCTTTTTCAGCTAGTTCTTTATAAAGCATAGTTTTTAGCAAGTTATTGAATTCTAACTTTCTGTTACTCGCTTAAATCGAGCGGCACCCTCTTCCACTTTCTTTCTAGCATATGCGACATTATCAATATATTCAATTTCATATATACTTCTCTCATCTCTTCTGGCTGGTTCGACGTTAGAGCGATTAAATAATACTAAATTATAGTTATCTTTTCTTTGCACGCTTTCGTATACAATACCTTCGTAACCTTTATTTTTGAATAATTCAGCGATATATTGAGTTGGGATATACCCTAATTCATCATCCGGTGGCAGAGGAACAGAAAAACTAAGCTGCATACCAAACCATATATTGTTAATTTTTTCTATTTCTTCTTTTGATAGACTTAGAAGCGATACCGTTGAAAGTCGCACAGGTTTTTGAAAATTGATAATTTTAATATCCTTTTTTAGCCTAAGAGATATCAAATCTATTCTAGCGCCTAAATATGGTTTAACCTCAGCAATTGCCGTCTCTATATTTTCTGCCAAATATAAATAAGAAATTCCGGGAGGATTAGCTCTTCCGCTCCCCACTACTTCAGATGGCGTATTCAACATTTCTTCTTGTGTATAATGAAGAAGAGCAACGTCGTTATTTTCAAACTTAAATTTATTAAAGTTGATTCTTGCGCGCCAAAATATTGTATCCTTCTTTATAATATCTTCTCCCTGTTTTGCTAATTTTGTTATTTCGTCAACAATTGCTTTTCTCTTGTCATCTAAAACATATCTATTGGTATAAATCAGATAATTACAGAAGTCTTCCCAATCTTTATATGTAAACATTTTACCTCCGCCTATTGGTCAACTGCCTGCTTGACCTGTTTGTAAGGTAGCAGACGCTTGATATCCGTTAAACAAGAAGAAATCATATTTGCCTTTACTTCCCAGTCGTTGAATTCCTCTTCGGTTATAGGTCTCCCATCCTTCCAATCGGTAAAACCGACCCCTTCTTTAATTGGCCTATCTAATGCTTCGTCTGACACGTCTACTCTTGAATGCGCTAATTTATTCCTGAATTCAAGTATTTCTTGGAACGCAGAGAGGACTTCTCGATACTCTTCCCAATAAAGTGGATAATCCGCTTGCACTATTTTCATCAGAATGTCTTTTTTCCTATTGAGGCTAAAGAAAGCCCTCGTAACAATGTCGCTGTAGAAGATTTTTCTTTTTCCAGGATCAGAAGTACAAAAATACTCGGTCAAAATATGCGCGATGTCATGTTCAATGCACGCAACCGAGTTAAGGAAACGACCTCGATAATAACGGGCTTTTTCATGGATTAATTTAGCTGCCTGAATTTTCTCTTGTTCCTCCACTACTTCTCTCCTTCTATTAGTTAACATTGCTACACATTATACAATATTTGATAGAATCTTAATTTCTATATCTTCTTGCTATAACTCCTTCATCCCAAACCATTTATCTTCCTCAGCAGCCCCAAAATCATCCCTACGTACTGGGATATACGGCCAGCCGAAAGTCCTGATATGGACTTTCCGGGCGATTTTTTTCATCCCCCGACGTCCCTGGGGACTTCTGGAGGTCGTAAGTCTTTTGTTTTTCTTTATTTGGCATTTTTCTCTTTCCTCTGAGAGCAAAAATTAAATGGGGCAAAAAAATTCTTTCGAGATTTCCGGCTCTTCTCTGGAGCGATTTTGATGTTTTTAAAAAGCAACCCCAACATAAGCTTTTTAGTTCCCTGATCCATAGTTTTCTTGTTAGGATTATAGCCATCCAAAAACTCGTTTACTCTGTCCAAATAAGCCTTTGAGCGTTCCCTTTCAAGTTCTTTGAGCTCTTTGAGAGCAATAATTTTCTTAAGCTCTTCTTCATCCTTTCTCAGCTCTTCGGTTTTTTGTTTATAAAGATCATTACTAAACAGATTTTCCAAATAGGCATCAGCCAGTTTCGACTGCTTCTTTAGATTGTTTCCAAGCTTGTTTTTGACTTCTTTTATGTCCTTGTGCCCCCATTCGTTATTGCGAGGCCCCGAAGGGGCCGAAGCAAAGGATTCAAGATATTCCTTCTGTACTTCAAGAGAATATCCTTCTTTTGCTTGGTTTTCGGTTGATACTCGGATATAAATTGCGATGCTCAGTCTTTTATTTATTTTTAATAGCCGTATCTTATTTTAATCCCTTTATTAAGCTCTCTATCGTATCAACAAAATCTATCGCGTTTCTATAAATCTTTTCTGCGTCTTTTTGTGCAATAACTGAGTCAGCCTTATACTGTGCTGTATTTCTTTTAAAACAAAATGATATTCCAAACCCTCGATAAGGCTTTCATGGCTTTGAACTTTTATTCCTATCGCGGCCAATGCAGCTGTTGCCGCATGAAACATCGCATAATATCCGCAGCTTATAGTCCAATCATAACCGATATAATCAGCACTTACTTTTAGTCTTTTCTTGCTCTCTTTATCTCTTGAAATCTCCATAAGCAAGGAACCTGTTTCAATATTATGCCTTGCTTTATCAACATGATATTTTACTAAAGCTGTAATCGTGGGGTCTGCCTTTAAATCGCCGTTATCAAAATATCCCTTTACTTTGATTTTTAGCATCTCTGTCTTCAAGTCGCTCATTTTATTACCTCCAATATCAGTTCCCAAAATTTCTCCGCGCCAAACAATATTATTTTATTCTTTAAAATCTCTTTAGCTACATTATGCTCTTTGTCTTTCAACATTGTTAATAAATTCTTTGGCTCAGAAATAATGGGATTGATTTCAACGCCAAAGCCTTTTGACAAGGCAACACATTCCATATCAATAATGTCATCATACTTATTTTTTGAAGGAACAAGGATGAAAAGATCTATATCACTTTTTTTGAAGTCAGTACCTTTGGCTAAAGACCCAAATAAAATAACAGACAATAGATTAAAATCTGTCTTTTTAGGTAGTACTGAAAGAAGCTTTTCAACAACAAAAAAAATCTTATCCCTTTTCTTTAGAAAATCGTCGGCTATCTGATTTGATATTTTAACAAAGCTTGTCTTTACATCAGGATTGCTGTAGTTGGGTTTGCAATATTTACGGTTTGTGCGCTGATTTACAATTAAAATACCTCTACCTTCCAGCTCTTCGACTTGTCTGTGGACATAACTGTAGGAAATATTTGTCTTAGTAGCTAACTCATTGATTGTAAACTCAGAATATACGTCGTTGTAGAACAACTTTATTATTTTATCTTGCATTAAAACCTCCACTATCACTTTTGGTGATAATATTATCACTACAACTGATATATGTCAAGCTAAATCTATAAGGTGAAAATAGGTAGGACATATTCCGGTTAGGTGTAGGAAAGAACCATCGTATGTCAATCTTAATAACTAAAAGTTGACATCTGTCGAGTAGATGTCAACTTTTAGTTCAATTATTGAAATTATGGAAATTGAGACTTATTTTGACCTAACCCCTTCACTCTAAATCACTTATCTTACTCAACAGCCCCAAAACCGCGAAAGTTAACCTTTTTCTTTGTTTTAAAACCTTACTTAAAAAACAAAAAACCAGGTACCTTTAAGACGCCTATCAGACTGGTTTCCTTTAAATTCCCGCTTTTTTAAAAGTGTTTTTGACAAATTCAAGATACTCAAGGCTATCCTTCTCTCCCACAAAGAAACCGCCGTCATAAAGATTAACATTGCGCTCCTGTCTCATCTTATTCCCAAGCACAAGAATATCTTCATTCTTAAGCAATCGGCTGCGTATTCCGGAACTTGGCTTAGTTTCTCCAATATCTTAATATGATGGCCGGCTGTACTTCTTACTTTATATCCCTTTTTAGCAATCAGCATAATACCCAATTTGATTAAAGCGTCATAGGTGAATTTAAAAACAACATCGGATATGTTCGTACTTTCAGCTATCTTAAGATCACGCTGAGCGGACATTAAGAATTGGTCAATCTGTTTTTCTTTAAATGTCAGTTTTTGAAAGTGTTGACTCTCAAAATTGATCATATAAGCCTTATAATTTTAGTTTTAAAGACACTGTTTATAAACGGATCTTTATCTTTTTTCTTCTTCTCGAATTCTTTTGGGCTCAGATTCATTACATTAAATTCCCGGCCTGTATCTTTCTGTAATTTAGCAACAACTCTCTGCAACTCCAAAACAGAATGCGTGCCAATAGCCAAAAGATCGATATCACTTGAAGAATCCATCTTATTGCTTGCGTATGAACCAAATAAATATGCCTCTTTAAGCCCTTTGATATTGCCTGTCATATCTTTAAGTCTTTTTTTTATACCATACGTCTTTAAGAAAATCTGACGGTAATGCTCTAAAACAGGATTATCCTTTGCAAGGAAGAAGTATCTTTGTTTTCCACGGAATTCACTCTTAAAGAGACCTGCTTTTTCTAGCTCTTTAAGTTTGGTTTCCGTATTCTTTGGATCGAGATCTAAAATCCTTGCCAACTCATTAATGTAGGCTTGAGCATCGGGATTAAGGAAATAGTAATCCAGTAATTTTATTGTAACTTTTGAACGCAAAGATATCATTTTTTCACCATGGTTATGGTAATAAATTACCATAATTATTCATTTTGTCAAGGAAATTACGCGAAATAAAAACTCACATGACATCGGTTTTTGAAATGTCAATTCTATTCAATAAAAGTTGACATCTGTCGAGTAGATGTCAACTATAAATTCAATTATTGAAATTATGGAAATTGAGACTTATTTTGACCTAACCCCTTCACTCTAAATCACTTATCTTCCTCAATAGCCCCAAAATCATCCCTACGTACTTGGACATACGTCCATCCGAATGTTCTAATGTAGACACTGGGTTTTGTTTTCATAACTTATTTATTTTCTTATTGTTATGCAAAGCGCTTGGTCCCTATAGTTCATCTGATCTGACATTCTAACCATGTTAGAATGTCAATTTTAATGCATCTATAGTGTCTCTATCGATTATTTCCATCTTCCCTTTTTTTATCATTCTCTTCATTGATTACAGGATTTATCATATTGTCCTTGTTTTTTTAGAAAAGTAAACTTCCACGGGCTTACGCACGGGGAATTACGAAACCCTACATTTACCGCTGCTGCCTATTTTTCAATATCCATTTCTCCCAGAAAGGATCCTCGATTTTTAGGTCTCCCCCATTCTTCTTCACTAGCGTACCGGCAGTGGTTAATTTGCCTACAACGCTACCGGAAGTACTGGCTGATTTAATCCCGTATTTCTTTATGAATTCCTGCGATGTAGGATTATGATCACCGGAAACTATGCCTATAATGACCTTTCTTTCCGTGTTGGTCAAAGTATTCCACCATCTTGAATAATCCGCGTGGTGTTCTGTTACGATCTGGTCAACAGCTTTGTCTATTACGCTTTTAAAAAGTGTCTTTTTCTCATTTAGAATATAGATCTCATGGCATAACTGCTGTGTATAATAAGGATGACAATCCGTAAACTCCAAGATGTCATCTATGACTTTTGAAGCGTCTATTTTCTGTGAGGCGAATCTTTTTATAATAAATTCGGAAAATTCCGGCAGATCTATCTTATTTAACGTAATATGCCTGCCGAATTTGTAAAAAGGGTTCTTTTTGTTTTGAAAAATTTCCCGTATCATACTCTCCTGGCTTCCTATAAAAATGTACGTTATGTTCTGGTGGTATTGAAAAATTCCGCGCATCTTTCTCTCAAGCATCGGCGAGATCCTGCGAATCTCCTGAAATTCATCAAACACAACTACAAACCGCTGTTTTATGTTTCTGGCAATAGTTTCGGGGAGCTGAAGACTGTCTAAAAGAAGCGTTGAAATATTTCTGCTTTCCATATTAAAAGAAACTGATACATCATTCGTCTCCGGCTGCATCTGTATATACGGCTGTATTTTCAGGCTCTTCAGATAATGTTTTATTTTTTCAAATTTGTTCAGCGATAAAGCATTCCTGACGTAATAATTAGCCATGTCCACTTCACCCGCGATGAGTTCCATATTCATTTTGAACCATTTAACCCCACTGATTTTCATCGCCTCATCCACCAAACTGGTTTTACCATACCGGCGTGGGCTCATGAGTACAATATGCTGACCAGCTTTTATTTCAGAAACTATCTCTTTTATTTCTTTTTTTCGGTTAGTAAAGTATTCACCTGTCACAACATTTCCAAATTTAAACGGATTCATCTGAAAACCTCCCTTTCTTCATTACGATAAGTAACGTTACGAAGAATATCGTAATATATGCAGGTGTTTTTGTCAAGGTTATATCGGCCTACGGAAGCTATAAACTAAGTGATCAGGGCAAACGAAAGAATGAAGCCGGACACGGTAACGAATAACCACTCCCTCGACTATGCTCCCCTCGGCAAGCTCGGGACTTTGCGGGACAAGCAAGCGAGCGGCCAAGCGAGCGATGTAGTGAACCTGAGCCCCAGCGAGGGTGAACGGCTAAACGGCACATCAGGAGCCCGCCCCAGCGGGCGGTCGAGGAGTCACAACCTTACGATTTCAAGTCAAATGCGCTCAAAAAGAAGGATTCGAGGATCTTGTAGAGAGCTAACCAAGGGTCAGCCGAAAGTTCTAATATAGACTTTTTTCTCTTTTTCCATTCTCTTCCCTTTTCTTCTCTTTGGAAATTATCAATTCACCATTAATTCCGCCAAATGTATAAACGTTAACTTAGTCTCAATTTGGTCACTACTTAGTCCCTTCGTTAGATAATGACGTTCCGTTTGCCTTAATTGACTCGGCCTTTTTCTCTTCCCTCTTAAACGCTGAAACAGCAGAAGTGATCTCTTTAAATGAAACCGGATAATAGTTCCACACCTCAACTGACAGATTCATGATCAGGGACTTATCGTTCAGACGCCTGACTTTGTAATGCTGATGCACATGCCCGCAGAAGTTAAGCGGCACGTCAGGATCAGCGTTTTCCGGCCGGTGCGTCATGCATATATCCTTTGAACCGTAATGAATATACATCTTTGTGATGATCGTCTTAAGACTGTTGTTCTTGTCGTGATTCCCTTTGATAAAAATGAATTTACCGTTGAGTTTCCTCTCAAATTCACGATATCGTTCCTCTCCGCCTTCTTTCCCGCCTTTAAAAATAAAGTCGCCAAGAAAGAATACCGTATCCTCAGGTTTCACCCGCTCGTTATGTTTACGGATAATCACCTTGTTCATTTCCTCAACCGTCTCAAACGGCCGATTGCAATATCTTATGATATTGGCATGCGAAAAGTGATAGTCCGATGTCCACCAGTAGTTCATTGTTTTATCCTGTTCCCATTTGTCTTTTCTATTTCGGACACTATATCGGACATTTCAGCCCTATTTCGGACATTTGTTGGGATCCTTCAGTCGGCTTGGTTCGACTTCACTCACCACAGGTCGCCTTCCTCAGGATGACGCCGCTCGGGATTACTCCACCAATGCCGAGGCTAGCGACATCATCGACTTACTATAACTCGGCCATCGGTCATCTGAATGTTCGGATGTAGACACTGGGTTTTGTTTTCATAACTTCCTTATCGTGAGCAAACCGTGCGAGCCAAACCATAACCCGATGTCCACCAGTAGTTCATTGTTTTATCCTGTTCCCATTTTAAATTTTCCTATATCTTGTACTCCTACCAAGGCCTATGCGTTCAATTTTTTTAAGCCTAATCAACTTGCCCAATACCTGAGCTACTGTTGGTAACACTACTTTGGCGTTTTGCGATATATCCTTCGGCGACGCTTCGTCGACCGTTTGCAAATATTCCCAAACAGCTATTTGTTTAGGCGACAACAATTTATCGATATTCTCTTTAGACAAAAGTTCAACAGCCAGTTTCGATTGTTTATAAACCACTGAAAGAAAGAAATCCAGCCATGGAACAATGTTGGGTTTCGGCTTATCTAATGTTTTCTGGCTTTTTCGTAACGCCATATAGTAATCAGCCTTATTATCTTCAACTAATTTTTCATGAGAAACATATGGCAGGTACTGATAACCGGCTTGCAATAAAAGCAAATTTGTAAGAACACGAGAAATACGCCCATTGCCATCCTGAAACGGATGGATCTTCAAAAACTCAACAAGGAAGTTTCCCGCAATAAGTAACGGTGGATATTTGCTCTCTTTAAAGGCGTTTTGCGTTACCTCAACCAACTCCTGCATTTCTTTGGGTGTAAGATATGCCGGTGTTGTATCAAAAAGAACACCAACAGACTTCCCTTCCGCATCAATCATATGGACTTTATTCTCTGTTTTTTTGTATTCACCTCGATGAAGCTTATCTTTATGCACGTACTTCAATAATTCCTTATGAAAATGTTTAATTGTGTTCTCAGAAAAGCGAATGTGCTTCCATGAATCAAAAACATTCTGGAGCAACTCATAGTATCCTTTTACTTCCTGTTTATCACGATCAGCAAATTTCTGTACATTAATACCGCGCATAAGCTTTTCAATATCTTCATCTGAAAGCTTGGCACCCTCAATACGCGTGGAAGCTCCGGTAGAGGTGACCAAAACAGACCTTTTGAGGCGGCCTAAAACCTGAGAGCTTAACCGCGCGCCTGTGATCCATTGGCCTTTTAATTCCTCTATTTTGGTGATCATTACCCAGATTTCCGTGGGAAGATTTTCTAACCTTTGAGTAAAGTTTTTTGTCATAAGGACTCCTCGTTTAATCCCCTACTTTAACTATATGAGATTATATTAGATTACATGAAATTATATACTAAAGGATGTTTTTGTCAATCGAATTTTGTGTGAACGCAGAATGTTAAAATGAATACAAGATTCGTTAGAACCTAATGTTCACTATTTAGTGAACATTAAATGTCTGGTGCACTCAAATGTCCACTGACTAGTGGACATTTATGGATTCCCACTTGCGTGGGAATGACAGCGTAGTTTTGTCGCAAAAAGTATATAGTTTTTGCGACAATGGTGTTCGATGACATAGAACAAGTGTTCGGTGTTGCAGAGCAGGAAATCCATTACCCTACCAGCGCCTCGGCGATGCTCATCATCGACTTACTATAACTCGGCCATCGGGCAACCAAACGTGCGTATGTAATTTTTTTTCGTATCTTTTTTCATTTTAATGCCCCTACAATAGTACCCGACTATTTTTCTGCAACGACAAGCATTTCGAAATCTTCCGGGTTTAATTTATCTTTCCTTGAGTAGGCTCCCAGTTTCGCTCCAAAGATATCTATTTTCTTACACCCAAGGGTTTTTAAAAGCCAATTTATTTCACTGGGAACATAATAGCGCTCATTACACTTTAATTCTTTCTTATTTCCTGAATCGTCTTCGAATGCAGTAGTATTGTAATCGCGAAATGTCATTAAATCAAAGGTATTGCTTTTATAAGTCGCATTGCCTTCTGCGCCAGCTGACTCGCAAAATTTCTCGACAGAATGATACAGCGGGAATAGTCCATTTAATGTGGTAAATATAAACTTCCCGTTATTTTTCAACGCCTTAGTTACATTTTTGAGTATTTCAAAATTCATTTCATCTGTTTCCATCAAAGGGAATGATCCCTCGCAAAGCATGATTGCTGCATCAAATTCACCGTTAAAAGGAAGATCCCGGGCATCGAGTTGCTGAAAATCTATTTTCAGATTAAGCTGTTTTGCTTTCTCCTTTGCTCTGGTAAGCTGAGATTCCGATAAATCAATTCCTGTAACTCGATATCCCCGTTTCGACAGCTCAATCGAATGCCTCCCTGTGCCGCATCCAACATCGATTACTCTTATATTTTTGTTGAAATTTAATTCCTGTTCAATAAAATCGCATTCACCAAGCGTTCCTTGAACAAAACACTCCTTATCGTATTTCTGCGCGTAATTCTCAAATAGTGATTCATACCATTGCTTCATGGTGTTTTTCTCCATTCTAGATTAATAAGTTCGATTTTACTTGTCCCGCTCATCCCGAATTATTTATTTT
>Ga0075122_10000125_pt1 | contig 60575 bp, 53 predicted proteins | sample AntAceMetag02UKB_FD_69790 | JGI IMG/M metagenome (GOLD analysis project Ga0075122, IMG submission 69790) | Saline lake microbial communities from Ace Lake, Antarctica - Antarctic Ace Lake Metagenome 02UKB | ecosystem: Environmental > Aquatic > Non-marine Saline and Alkaline > Saline | place... | reverse complement strand
AGATATTTGTCCATTGCTATTCCGGAAGCCTGCAGCAGGCGGATAAATATCTCGCACAGGGCTTCAAACTTGGGATCGGCGGTGTCATCACCTATCCGAACGCCAATCGATTGCAGAATATCGTCCAGTCACTACCGCTGACTGCCTTTGTTTTTGAAACCGACGCCCCGGATGTTCCGCTGGCAGGCCGTCAAAATTGGATAAACTCTCCCGAAAATATTCCTGAAATTTGTCGGGCGTTCAGCCGCTATCGTGATGAAGCAGATGATCAGGTGACGTCAGAGATCTACCGCAATACGCTGGAACTCTTCCCCCAACTGGAAGGTTAAAGGTGGCGAATTTTCTTGAGAGAACGAAGATGTTGGTCGGCCAGGAGGCTATCGACAAACTGAAACGGAGCCATGTCTATGTCGCAGGAATTGGTGGCGTTGGGTCTTATACAACGGAAGCGCTGGCCAGAGCAGGAATCGGAAAACTAACTATCCACGATGCGGATACGGTGGCAGCCTCCAACATTAACCGCCAGCTTGTCGCCCTGCACTCCACTATCGGTCAGCAAAAAACAATGGTCATGCAGCAGAGAATCCTGGATATCAATCCTGAGTGTCAGGTGATCACACGGGAAAGTTTTATGGGTGTCGATGAAATGGCTGACGTGCTTGAAGGACATTACGATGCTGTTGTGGATGCCATTGATATCAAGAACTGTAAACTGGCATTTCTGACCCATGCCCATCGCAAAGGATATAACATCTATTCCAGCCTGGGCGCGGGAAACCGGCTGGATCCGACAAAAATAAGAAGTGGTGACTTCTTCGATTCAAAACACTGCCGTCTGGCAAAGGCTTTGCGCAAAAGACTGCGAGCAGCCGGAATTTATGAAGGAATCAAAGCCGTCTGGTCTGAAGAACTCGGACAGTCACCAATACTTCCCCTCGAAGAGTTGGAGTACGGGCGTTTGCCACAGGGAACCATCAGCACAATTCCAGCCCTTTTCGGAATCATGCTGGCGGGCCTTGTGATCAAAGATATGATTGACGAAACGAGGGAATAACAATAGACTTCTGAATATTACACAACGCTATCTCCAGCTTGACTTCAACAAATGGGATTCAGACCAGACAAATAAAGTAACTGTTCAGCATCTACTGAAAGTGATCGATTGTATTTTATGAAATCATCTCTGACTTCGGTTTTAAAATCTCAAATCGCCCTGTCTACCATCATCACCCTGTTGATCTTCGGGTTTATCCAATTCGGCATATTTCTCAGTGTGTTACCTGATGAAAAGGCGAATTTGTATCTGACAAGCGTATTGATTATCTGCTTTTTGATCCTGAACGGTTATTTCTATCTGAAAAGAGCAGGTCGTTCACAACTGGTCCCACCAACAGATCTAGACCAGGAAGATGACAAACTCGCACACACCGACAGCCTTGAAGAAACAGCAGAGACTGATGTATCAAAAGATTCAATCGCAGTGACTGAAGACCAAACGCCTATCGTTAATCAATCTTATTCTCTGCTGGAACAAATTCCACAAGGTATTATTATCGCCGATGCCAGCGGTGAAATCCGCTATGTCAACAATACAGCCAAAGAGATCCTGGTAAAAATGTCACAGTTCCTTCCCATTGATGCAGACAAAATGCTGGGCACATCCTACTTCGCGCTCTGCCATGATGCTGAGGAGATAAAAACGGTATTCCAGGCCGGCGCACCGTTACCGTACCAGGCCGATCTTACAGTCGGCAGCGAGATTATCGAAACCCTGTCACTACCCCTGACTGACAGTCAACACAATTATATCGGTCCCATGATCACATGGAACGTTGTGACTTACGGACGAAACCAGGACCGCTGGAACCAGGTTGTCGAGGAGCAGATTCAAAATGCCTCCCTGGACCTGACGGCGACTTCGGGAGAGCTGCAGAACATTTATCAGCAGATGAAGAATCTGGCAGAGCAAACGGTAAGCCAGGCGCAGGACGTCTCCGATTTTGCAGATCAGACCAGCGAGCAGATCAATCAGATCGCGGCCGCCATCCAGCAGACCTCCCGAACCATTCGTACGATTGCCGAGATGGTCGATGAAGGATCCAGCTTCTCGAAAAACGCCCTGACCGAGGCACAAAATGCCAGTCAGATCATCACCGAACTCAGCGACACCAGTACCGAGATCCGGAAAATGGTGCAGATGATTGAGCATATCATGGAACAGACCCGCATGCTCGCCCTGAATGCCACCATTGAAGCCATCGGAGCTGGCAGCGCCGGGGTCGGGTTTAAGGTCATCGCTGACGAAGTGCGGAACATCTCTCGGGAAACCACGAAAATGGCAGCGGATATCATTCAGATGATTGAGCTGATGATGAATAAAATCCCACTTTCCGTCCAGAGTATGAAAACTGTGCAGAAAGTGATCAATCAGATGAACGAGATCACACTCTCGATCAGTGAGGAGATGCAGAAAGAGACGACGAACGTGGATGCTGTCAAGAACAACATGAACGAAGCGGACCGGAAAAGTCAGCAGATCGTGGAACGGATGAAGGCCATCGAATCCCAGAGTCAGGACACCAAAGAGCAGGTTAACAAGGGATTTGAAACTACCAACGAAATCGAACACATCGATGAGACCTTCCGCATTATCTCCAAGCGGTTCGGAGAGGAACGGATTGTCACGCCAAACGACATCTATCGGCAAAACCAGATTATCAATTATCTGCTGGACGCCCTGATGCAGAAATTGAATCCAGCGGGGTACGAAATGTCCAAGGGGCTGGGTATGCTGGAATTCAACGACAAAAAACCGTTTGATGTCCTCAAAAAATCCATTGCAACTGCCAAGGCTTTTCTAAAACGCATGGACCTGCCGGAAGAGAGAATCGACTTTCCCAAGGGGCAAGTGACCCCCACCCAGACCTATAATTTCCTGATGCAGTTTATGCAGGTCCTGGAAAAAAGCGTCGTCGAAATCGGCATCCCCGATGTCGAAAATATCAAGAAAGCAGAACCTGTTGACGGCAAAAGTCCGAGTGATGCTTTCTCTGTCATCGAGCTGGCAAATCGCAAACTCCAGCATCTCTAAATTCCTTCAGGCTCATTCCCAGATACATTTTGTGCGCATGTCTTCATCAATTCCACCATCGTATTCATTCTCCGGTATAGGAAGTCCCTGATTGTCATAACCAACCGGTTACGATATGATGTAACAAACACTAGTAAAAAAAGTAATCATCCACAAATCTGACACCATGAACCCAACTGTTTTAAATTTCGCAAAAAGCGTGCTGATCGTTCTTTCAATCGGACCCCTTCTCGGATGTGCGCCCATGAAAATAAACCGTGACGATCCACTGATCGGAAAGATTATTGCCAGTGAAGACCAGCGTGAGATCTCATATAAAAACTGGCTGGCCAAAGCCATCCTGGCCGATGTGATTTACCTGGGAGAGAATCACGAAAACGCCGACCACCACCAGATTCAGTTCGATATTATCAACGACTTGATCAAAGCGGGTAAAAAGCCACAACTCGGATTTGAGTTCTTCTCAGTGGAGCAGACCAGCCACCTGATGGCCTACGCCAATCAGAAGAGCAGAGGAATGCATGGCACCGTCTCAGCCGAAACCCAGGAAAAGAGGCTCCGGGAAAACCTGGGTTGGCAGAATCGATCTGACAGAAACTGGCAGTTCTATTTCAGGCTGATAAAGCTGGCTAAAACGCACCAACTTATGGTCTTCGGCGCAGATCTATCTGCCGGAACCGTTAGCAGGATATCGAGAGGTGGCGTTGATGGGTTGACCCCCGTGGAGAAAAATCTACTGCAGCCCACGGGATTTGAATATGCCGCTTACAAAAAGCTGATGTTCGAAAAGTTTAAAGCCAACCACTGTGGATATGCCAGAAAGGATCACCAGGAACGTATGTACCAGACCTGGATCGCTAGAAACGACACCATGGCCCGTTCAATCGCCGCCATGTCGAAAATTCGACCGCAAGAGCCTGTGGTCATGATCCTGGGTGGAGGCCATGTCGAGTATGATATGGCGGTTTTCGAAAGGGTCCAGGCGTTGACCCCAGAACTTGTCCAAATGAATCTGGGTCTGAAGGAGATTTATATCGAACCCGCGACTCTGAATTCCTATCTGGAGACAACGGAGATCGATGGCATATCCTTTAAACCAGCCCATCAATTCTTCTGGTTCACACAACGCTTCACCTATGAAGACCCCTGCAAACGATTCCGCAAGGTCCTGGAGAAAATGGGAAAATAGGAGAAAAACAGGTGGAAGACTTGAGACTGAAGGAAATATACAAAATCGAACTCAGTCTTAGCCCTTCTACCTTCAACCTTCATTCTTCAGCCTGTCTTTGAGCACTCTTTTCAATATCTTCCCGGTGTGATTGCGGGGAAATTGGTCTGTGATCAGCAAGGATTTTGGGATTTTGTATCCACCGATTTTCCCCCGGCAGTGTGCTTTGACTTCCTCCAGACTCAAGGTTTGCCCTGCCTTTGGTATCACCACCGCTGTGACTTTCTCTCCCCATCCTCCCGGATCCGGTAAGCCGATGATGACGAGTTGATCTATTGCCGAGTGAGACTGCAGCGCGTTTTCCACTTCCCGGGGATAGACATTTTCGCCCCCTGTCTTAATTAACTCCTTCTTACGGTCCATGAAATAGACAAAGCCATCATCATCCAGCCTGGCCAGGTCTCCCGTATGAAGCCAGTCGCCTGTGTACAAGGACCGACTCGCCTCTTCATTTTTCCAGTATGCCGTAATACAAGACCTGGAACGGATCATAATCTCGCCCACGGTGCCATTGGGAACGGGCTCTTTCTTTTCGTCCCAAATCTCCAGATCGATACCCTGCATGGCTTTGCCGCAGGAGTAGGGTCTTTTTGTGAAATAATCATCATCCGTAATGATGGTTGCCGTACCGGTCACCTCTGTCTGCCCGTAAACCCCCATGTAGCGACAGTTAAACCGCTGGCAAAACACCTGCATCTGTCGGGCATGGGCCGGTCCACCTCCCCCGAAACCGATGATGAAGCGTAGTGAGGGCAGGGTCAGCATATCCCGATCCGCGATTTCCATTAAGTCGGTATCAAAGGGGGGTACCAGCATTGTGATGGAGACATTTTTCTGCTCGATATAGGATGCCAGGGTCTCCGAATTCATTTTTCCGACAACCAGATTCACCCCACCGTTCAGCAAAGTAGCTCGGGCTCTGATCAAACCCGCCTGATGAAAATAGGGCATAAAAGCCAGATACACATCATCCGGGCAGGTTTCCAGAATATCGGCAGTCAACTGGTCGATCATCATAGACCCGGCATGAGTCTGCAATGCTCCCTTGGGACGCCCCGTTGTACCACTGGTATAGATTAAAAGTACCGGATCCTGTTCCGACAGCACCGGTTCTTCGTTCATCGGTTGCTGCAATTCCGCTAATCCATCGGTGGAATAATCAACGCCTGGGATGGAACCGATCCCAATGGTAAAATTAAGCGTTGAGCACCCGTTCTTCAGCTCATCCAGAATGGGTTCAAAATCTTCGCCGATCACCAAAATCGAAGCCTCTGCATCATTCAAGGCCCAGAGAAGCTCGTCTGTGGTATGGCGGGTATTCAAAACCAGGAGAATGGCACCCACTTTGGCAGTGGCATAATGATACACCATATAGTCAGGACAATTGTTGGACAAAATGCCAACGCGATCACCTTTTTTTATCCCCAAATTTGAGAGAGCGCCTGCAACATTCGTTATGCGGTCCCACAGCTGGTCAAACGTCACCTGATGATCCAGGGAATCAAAGGCGATCCGTTGTCCATGTTTACGCACTGCCTGATAGCAGATGTCATGCAATAGTGTCATATTATTCTTGATTCCCGCTGCCAATCACTGCAGTGGCCTTGATCTCCACCAGTAGCCCCGGCAGCACTAATTCTGTCACCCCTACGGCCGTCCAGGCTGAAAAGTCGGCTTTGATAAACTCTGCTTTCACTTTCCCGAAGGCTCTGCTGTCTTTCATGGACATATGATAGGTCACCAGTTCCACAATATCATCCAGGGTTCCGCCTGCTGCCTGAAGAACTCGTTCCAGACTTTGAAAGGCCAGCCGGGCTTGATTTTCGATCCCCTCCGCAGCTTTCCAATTTTCATCCATACCAGTCTGGCCGGATACCCAGACCGTATCCCCAACCCGTACTGCCTGGGAAAACTGCATTTTTTCATACACTAATTCAGTTCCGGGAGGATTAATTAATTGCTGTTTTTCTGAAGACGCCACAATATTCTCCTATAGTAGATTAAATCGCCTGTATCCTCGATTGTTCAGCCTTTACGTGGGGTAAGTCTATCCAAAGTGTCCGGATTTATCAAGCCCTTTTTTAAAACTCAACCTGTCGCATACAGGTTAACCTCTTTATATTTCATGCTATTACTATATTGATGGCCCCTTGCCATGAAAAAGGCTTGCATCAACCAGGGATTTTCGATAAGATCATAAATACAACAAAAATAAAGGTAAACAATGAAGACATTTTCCTGGCAAAAAGCAACTGACGCCCAATATTTTATCTGGGGTTATACATTCTATTTTTATCCCCCAGACCAGGGAAAAGTGTAGCCGAGCGACTGAATCCGATAAAAAGCCGTGGCTATCTGCTACGGCTTTTTTTTTGGTCCGAAATCTATTGTTATCAGCATCAATTATATGAAATTTTTAATTAAAGACAAAAACCAGTCAGTCATGAAAAAGTCAATCCAAGCCATCGCCCAGTGGTACTATTACGGTTTTTATTATTTCTTCTTTCTCTCTTATTTTTATGGAGATCGATTGAGACGGGCTGATGTAGCTTAACTAACTGACTTTTAAGAACTTAAAAAAGGTCGTGGCTGCTTCAGTCACGACCTTTTTTTTTGGGTTCAATTTATTGCCAGAGTAAGTTTTAATCCCCGCCGGCGGCGGCGACGCGTCATCCCGGACTCCGGGTCAAGCCCGGAATGACAATTGACACGCCACTTCTTAGGTGGAGAATTTTTCAAGCATCTAATTAAAAAGGATATAAAATGGTTCAACCACACAATGAAAAACAGAGTCACACAGCCGAACAACCTCAAAACGCCCATCAACTATCTCCTGCTGCAAATGGAAATCAAATCCAGCCTTCTGAATTAGCTCCATCTGGCAAGTACCTAAACCGAGTGGTTGTCGGCGAAATCGTCTCTATCACCACGATACTTCAAAGCAGCGGGTTGAAGGATATCACCGTGAATTGCGGTGACAAATTATATCGGACGGTGAGTACCACGAACGAACTGCAGGTCGGGATGAAAACGGCATTTGCTTTATTGGGTGCTAGGCTCAATCACAATCATTACGTGCAGATTCAAGAGGTGGATGGTGTAGAAAGTCAGGGGAGGTTGTGTACATCAGAAGATCTCGGCATCAAGAACCTATCTGAGTCCATTATCTGTTTCCCTCCCCATTTGAAAAATGGGATCAGAGTAGCTGAACTGGCAGGTTAAATGGGTGATGGACTCCTTTGTAGCGGCAGGCGTACAATAAACCGGGCGCCCTGGTCAGGTTCTGAAATCACTTCCATGGTCCCTTTGTGATTATTGGTGATGATCATATATGAGACCGAAAGACCCAGCCCTGTACCTTTTCCGACTGGTTTCGTTGTAAAGAAGGGTTCGAAAATCCGTTTCTGAACATCGGGGTCCAATCCGGGACCATTGTCCTCTACCTCGATATGCACCGTATGACCATCGGTACCGGTTCGGATTATCAGTTGCGGAACCCTGATCTCTGCTGTTTCCACCATGGCATGTACGGCGTTTCGCAGAAGATTCAGTATCACTTGCTCAATTTCGGTTTTGGTGCAGGACACTTCCGGCACGCTCTCGTCATAGTCCTTGATGATCTTTATCTTCCTGAAATCGTAATTTTTAAACAGATTATAATCATTGGCACTCAATTCAAGGACCTCATCGATCAACCGGTTGATATTATTGGGGCAGAGATTGGATTCGCTTTGCCGACTGAACTGCAGCATATTGGTAATTATCCTTGCTGCCCGTCGACCGGATGTCAGGATCCCTGTCAGCATCTCATCGATCTTGCGCTTTTTGATATACTCAGCCAGCCGATCAAGGTCCAGGCCGCTCTCTTGAGCGTCTTTCTTATTGGCCGACAGATCAGAAGAGAGGCGACGAATAATATTCTGCGTTCCTTGCAGCATTCCACCCAGCGGATTATTGATTTCATGTGCCATACCAGCCGCCAGTCCTCCAACAGACATCATCTTTTCTGTCTGTATCATTAAATCCTGGGTCCGTTTTCTTTCTGTAATGTCTTTCAGGAAAACGACTACACCCAGAATCCTGTATTTTTGATCCCGGATGGCGGCAGCAGAGAAGGATATCGGGATGAGACTGCCATCTTTACGATTTACTTCAACTTCGATGCCATGCACCGGTTCGCCATATTTCATCAACTTAAGCACACCTTCCTGAATCCAGACTGCTTCTTTATGAGGCAGTAACCGGTTGGACAGTTCCAGGACCGTTTTCCCGACGACCTCTGATTTTGTGATTTCAAAAAGGTCGGTAAAGGACGGGTTGACGAATGTAAAGTGATGGTTCAGATCAACTAGTAAGACCCCGTTCAATGCACTATTCAGCGAGGATTCCAGATAGGCCTTTGAATTTTCGGAGGCCTCCTCCGCACGCTTTTTCTGAGTGATATCGCTGTATACCAGATTAAAGTATCCAAGTTGGGTGCTGTAGCCGTTGACTTCAAACCATTTGTTGAAGGTCTTGAAGAACATCTCCCGTTTAAAACTCTCCCCCTGCAGCGCAATTCTTTCAGACACCTTTGCCATATCAGGCATGATCTCCCTCAGTTCTGGAAATAAATTGAGCACAGGGATCCCGATAACTTGCTCTTTCTTCAGTTTGGTTGATTTTAAAAAACTTTCATTGACATCCAGAAATTCAAAATCCACCAGCTGATTGTTCTCATCCAGGATAATTTGACTTTGAGAAAAACCATTTGGCATTTTTTCGATAAAAACACGATACTTTTCTTCACTCTCTCTAAGAGCCTGTTCCGTTGCCTTTTGCTCGGTCACATCAGTTATAAAAGTGAGTGTTGCGGGTCTGCCTCGCCAGGTAAATGTCTTGGTGGCCCTGAGATGTCCCCACACGGTCTCTTTATTTTTTACGACCAGACGAACGTTGTACTCTTTGGCAACCGGTTTTCCCATGAGTCGTTTTCGATGCCGCTCTTTCACGATCTCTCGATCCTCAGGGTGAACATAACCATCAAAAAGGGTGCCGATCAGTTCTTCATTGGCATAGCCGGTTAGATCAGCCAGTGCCGGGTTGCCATAGACAATCTTTTTATCCTGAATGATAAAAATACTGTCCAGGGAATTTTCAACCACATTACGATAGTCCTCTTGACTCTGTTTGAGCACGTCTTCTGCTACGGTACGTCTGTTTTTCTCAGCCTGAAGGTCTGTCTGGGCCGTTTTCAGCTCTCTTGTCTTCTCCTCAAGCCTGTTCTGTAAATCGGCGATCAGTTTGTCCTGGATCTCACTGGTGGTTGAATTCTCGTTGTTTTTCATGGGTTTCCGTTGCTGCCCAAATTATCGGCGACACTTAAGACAAAGATAGTGTCATTTCAATAAACTAATTCAGCTGGCCAAATACCTTAACATACTGTTTAAATTATGTATCTAATTCGCAACGGTCTCACATTAGCACAAACTTGAAAAACCGGTCAATGAGCTCAACACAGGATAAAGTAAGTTCTTTCTTTTCCGATGCTCATCAGGCACAATGGCTGAAGACAGTTCACAGTAATTTGACCGCAGGTTGATCAGCATGAAAAAGTTTGATACAAATGTGATTGTTATCGGGGGGGGCGCAACTGGAGCCGGGACCTTCAGGGACTGCCTGATGCGGGGCATTCCTGCCGTACTGATTGAGAAAAATGATCTGGCATCAGGAACCACCGGCCGCAATCATGGTTTGCTGCACTCCGGAGCCCGTTATGCCATCAAAGATCCCGCTTCCGCACTCGAATGCATAGCGGAAAACCGAATTCTGAAAAAGGTCGCCAGCCATTGTATCGAGGATACCGGCGGCCTGTTTGTAGCCCTGGAAGATGACGATCCTGCTTATGGTGACCAGTTACTGACTGCCTGCAAAAAGACCGGTATTGAATGCGGGGAGATTTCCAGGCAGCAGGCACTTCAAATCGAGCCCAATCTCAACCCCGAGGTCATCCGCGCATTCACCGTGCCGGATGCAACCATCGATCCTTTTCGGCTGGTGTCTGCCAATGTTCTCGATGCCAGAGAGAGGGGCGGGCAGGTTTTCACACACACCCATGTAGACAAAATCGAGACAAACAGCGAGGGTGTAACAGGGGTTCTTTGTTGCGACCGCTCCACTGGACAGAAATTCGAGATCAGGGGCAAAATCGTCGTCAACGCTTCTGGAGTTTGGGGCGAAAAAGTGTGCCAGACTGCCGGTATCGAAATGAAGATGTTCCCTTCCAAAGGTTCACTCATCATTTTCGACTACCGGGTCAATCGAGTTGTGGTAAACGCCTGTCGCATGCCAGCCGATGCTGATATTTTCGTTCCGGGAGATACCGTCTCGTTGATCGGGACCACTTCCCGCAAAATCGCCTATGATGAAATCGATACCATTGATGTCGATGAGGAGGAGATCGCCACACTGCTCGCCGGCGCTGAACGATTGGTACCAAACGTCTCCAAGACCCGTCTTTTAAGGGCGTATTGCGGAGTTCGTCCCCTGATCGCCCTCGACAAAAAAGCGGATGGGCGTGACATCAGCCGAGGTATTGTCCTGTTCGATCATGAAGAGCGGGACGGCCTTCAGGGACTGCTCAGTATCGTCGGGGGTAAACTGATGACTTACCGTCTGATGGCTGAAAAGACCACGGATTTGATCTGTCAAAAACTGAACATAACAGCGCAATGTCAAACCCACACGACACCATTGCCCGGTTCTGAGAAGAGAAGGGGTGGCAAAATCAATCGCAAACGGTTCAAAGGCATATCTGACTCTGTGATCAGTTCCACCCAGTATCGTCATGGTGAGCGGGTTCACCAGATTCTGCAACAGGACCAACAGAGCGACGAGCTGATTTGTGAATGCGAAATGGTGACCGCCGGTGAAGTCAAATATGCCCTGAAACATCTGAATGTCAAAGATATTGTTGACCTGAGACGTCGGACCCGCCTGGGAATGGGTCCATGTCAGGGGGCACTCTGCGCTTGCCGTGCCACCAGCTTCTTCGTGGAATTAAATCATACCACCGGTGAAAAGGCTCACCAGATGTTAATCGATTTTCTCGAAGAGCGCTGGAAAGGCGTCAAACCTATTTTATGGGGGGACGCACTCAGAGAGGCTGAATTTTCATACTGGATTCATCAAAGCCTGATTCCGTCTAAAAAAGTATCCAGCGGGGACCAATGAAATTTGACAGTATCATCGTTGGAGGGGGGATTGCCGGATTGATCTGCGGGATCCGTTGTGCCGCAGCAGGTTTAAAGTGTACAATTATTTCGTCCGGCATGAGCGCCCTTCATTTTGCCTCTGGCTCCATTGACTTGCTGGGACGATCCCCAAACGGCGACATCATCTATGATCCATTCTCGCAGTTGCCTACTTTTATCGATCAATATCCACAACACCCGTATGCCAAATGCGGCGAAACGGTCATCGCTGAATCGCTCTCATTTTTCACCCGCGAAATAGAGGAACAGTCACTGCAGCTATGCCACAACGAGCAAAACAATCATTTTCATCTGACCACTTTCGGTACGCTGACACCCACCTATCTGTCTCAGCAGAGTGTGTACAGCCCCGAACTGGACAGGGCGTTTACTGAGAGTCGTAAAATGGCGCTGCTTGATTTTGAGGGTTTCCGTGATTTTCATATTCCGCTGGTAAAAGCCAATTTGCCGCAACATACTTTGTTTAAGAATCGCGAGATTATCACAGGCACAGTCCCGCTAACGCCATTAATAGAGTCTTTAAAAAATCCCCATGAGTTCCGATCCATTGATATCAGTCGCATGTTTGAAACAGAAAAACATCTGCTGCAGATAGCAAAGAGTATCGACCAGCTTGCCGGGGATGGGGAAATTGTGGGTCTGCCTGCCTGTGTCGGATTTATCAAACATAATGAAGTGTACAGCCGGCTTCAGAAACTGACGGGTCGACTGATTTATGAAATTCCGACTCTGCCGCCTTCAATTCTCGGGATGAGGCTGGACCACCACCTCAAATCGCGCTTTTCCGAGTTGGGAGGTGTGTTCATTGCCGGGGATAAAGTGATTGGCGGCAAAATACAGTCTGGTCGTCTCTCTGAAATTTATACCCAGAATCATGAATCCACACCACTGCAAGCTGACGCCTTTGTACTGGCCAGTGGTAGTTTTTTTAGTGGAGGTCTCATCAGTGAATTCTCCGGTATGAAAGAACCCGTCTTCGACCTGGCACTCTCTTATGAGAAGGACCGAAAAGACTGGGCTGCGGACCAGTTTTTTCAGGCAGAAAGTCACCCCTATCTGGAGTTCGGGGTTAAAACAAACGAACAGTTAAATCCCTTTGATAGCTCAGGTCAACCGATTGACAATCTATACTGTGCCGGGGCACTCCTGGCGGGCTACAATCCAATTCGAGAAGGGTCTGGCGGCGGGGTCGCCATCAGCACAGGATATTACGCGGCGGAGAATATTATTAAAGCCAATGCGCCGATCGGAGCAGAACGCCATGATTAATCTGGAAAATATCAGCTTCGACCATTGTATCAAATGCACTGTCTGCACGGTATACTGCCCTGTTGCCCGTGTAACGCATCTCTATCCCGGACCCAAGTTTTCAGGACCGGACACCGAAAGGTTGCGCATTAAAAACCCGGCTCTCATCGACGAATCACTGCAGTATTGCAACAATTGCAAACGCTGCGAAATTGTCTGCCCTTCAGATGTTCATATTGCGGATATTATTCGACTTGCGAGTCTCAATAGCCCGAAAAAAGAGTTCAAGCTCCGCAGTCTGGTCCTCACCAGCACCGATCTCATCGGCAAGCTCGCTACCCGGATGAGTACAGTTGTCAACGGGTTGATGGGCCTGTCAGTCACACGGTTTCTGTTGGGGCTGTTCTTGGGACTGGCTTCAGAGCGCGCACTACCAAAGTATGCCAGTGGCACCTTCAGAAAATGGTATTTAAAACAGCAGCATCTACAAATGGCTTTTCAGAACCGCGTGGTCTTTTTCCATGGCTGTTACGTCAACTACAACGATCCCGAACTGGGAAAGTCTGTGCTTCAAGTATTAAACCGGTTAGATACGGGCGTTCTGATCACACCTGAAAAATGCTGCGGTATTCCACTCATCAGTAATAACCGGATTACAAAAGCAAAGAGTCAGGCCCGTCACAATATTGACGTGTTGAGAAAAGCGGTGGGAGAGACGGGTATGAAAATCGTGCTGACTTCGTCCAGTTGTTGCCTGGCCCTGGATCATGAATACCAAAATCTGCTGGAACTGGACACAACGGGTATTCAAGGTCAGGTTGAACTGCTGACAAAATATCTGTTTGAAAGATTCGCACAACTACCAGACCCCGGGCTTAAGCCGATTAAACTGAAAGCGGCCTACCATGCACCCTGTCATCTTGAGCACATGGGGGGTGTCGTGTATACGGTGGAGCTTCTGAAAAAAATCCCCGGCCTTGATCTGCAGGTGCTTCATTCTGAGTGTTGTGGAATTTCGGGCACATACGGTTTCAAAGCGGAAAACTACCAGATATCAAAAGACATCGGCCAGAATCTGTTTGACCAGATCAACACACTTCAGCCGGATCTGGTCATCACCGATTGTGAAACCTGTAAGTGGCAGATTGAATTTAACACCACTTACAAAGTAGTTCACCCGATCACCCTGCTGGCTAAAGCAATGAAAAACTAACTTCTCTTCACAGAGAATCAGGGTGAGAATTGTGTCCCCCACTCATTGTGCGGCAGGAGATTCTACGCCGGTTTTTTCTCTATCCCGAGTCGGCTTAACAAGCGCTCGGTTGGCATGCCCTGCTGATCAAACTGTCTTTCTTTGTAGTATTTATCTATCATTTTATCCAATGGCACCACTTTCCCTGTAGGATCGCATTCCCTCGGCTGTTTCAGCAATTTATCAGGTAGTGTGTCATCTTGAGCGGTAAGACCTTCCCGTGAATTCATATACCGTTCCAGGACATGAATACGCTCCCCGGCTTTTAAAAAACCTCCCATGGAAAGCTTTAGACCAGTGATTGATGACCAAAGTTTGGGATAGAGACTGATATCCATAAAAGCTAGCGCAAGTTTTGGTGTATACGTCATCAATTGCCGCAAGACTGGAACCGGGGAATATTTTACCATCGGAGGTTCCATTGCATACGCATATGAAGTAAAAATACAGGTATGCATCGAGTTAATCCCACAGAAGAGGTTTTCAAAATACTTTACCATGATCGGTTTGTTTGAAATTGTATATGGGTCCAGCATATGAAAAAAAACTTCCAGAATCATGAGTGAGGCTGATAAATGACAAGCTCCCCGGTTTGCTGTGGCATATGACAATCCTTGCCCGAAGCTACCTCTGGGATCATAAGCAGCCATTTCCATGCCTTTGACCTGAATTGCAAACTCTTTTCCGCCGTATTTTTCGGCCAGGGCTCGGCTTCCCATGCCCATTTCTTTTCCAAATCCGTTTCCGTTACCGATATCATTTAATGCTTCAGACACACCTTCTGGTTTTCCAAACGCAAGATCCGACTCAACCAACCCTTTTGCGGTCGCCTCCATCACCCAGCCGAGGGTACCGCCAGCCGAAATTGTATCCATGCCCAAATCGGTGCAGATCTTATTCCAACGGGCATTCTGTACCGGATCAAATACGCCCAGGTTGGATCCCAGTAAGACTGTCGTTTCAAATTCAGGGACTGGCAACATCTCTCCGTCATAGTCCCCTTTTTTTCCGCATAGAATCTGGCAGTGTTTGCAGGGGTGTTGTTTGGTATTATGCTGCTTCCTTATATACTCTCCGCTTAATTTATATGCGTCGTCATCCCGACCATCCGTAAAATTCCTGACAGGTAGTATCTCACTCACAATATTAAAATTAGTATTAGCGTTGGTCCCGTGAAGTTTATAACTTTCGATACTCGGATTCTGTTTCAGATACTTCAGAGCCTTTTTTTTAACTTTATCAAATCTGTCTTTTTCCGCAGGAACAATTTTATATTCGCGTCCAATAACTTTTATGGCTTTAAGGTTTTTAGCACCCATCACAGCGCCCATACCACCTCTACCTAAAAAACGTTCACCTGCGACGATATTGGCAAATCGAACACCATTTTCCCCTGCTGGGCCTATGACACAAGTAGCACCTGGCTTTCCCAATTGTGCTTGTGTTTCACGTACTTCTTTACCCCAGAGGTCATCCGCATCTTTAAACTCAACACCACCCGCTGTAATCTCCAGGATTGTCTTGGAATCCGCTTTTCCCTTAACCAGTAATCCGTCCCAACCTGCTGTTTTTAATTCCATACCAAAGGGTCCGCCACAGGAGGCGTGGCAGAACAACCCTGTCAAAGGAGACTTGGTGACAGCAGAGAAACGACCGGAACATGGCGCGCCTGTTCCCATGTAAACGCCCATCATAAATGCAATCATATTTTTTTCTCCCAAGGGATCGACACCTGCTTCCATTCGATCATAGAGCAGCTTTAAACCCAGTCCTTTAGCTCCCAGGTAATTTTTCCGATCCTCTGCGGAGATGGTTATTTCCTGATGACTTTTAGTAGAAAGGTCGACTTCAAGCACCTTATTGCTGGTTCCAAGAATTTCCTTTTTCATATTTCAATTCCCCACTGATGTTCAAAAATGAACGCGATTAAAAAGTCACACGACTACTGTTAAAACCAATGGCTTGGTTTTAACATAACTTCACCCAATCGTCACCGAAGTTGACCATACAAAACGTTTCTTCCAATATTCTTGTATCCAAGTATTATGGTACTTGTACTCCCGTTTTTAATTATCACCCTCCTCCGCTTGGTAGCAAACATGAAATTCGGTCACCATCTTTTAATTTTTTTAGAAGACTGATTCGCTTACTACCTGAAAAAAATATATGCTGAGGTTTCTTTTTAAAATCCAACGATTTAAGAACGGTTCTTAATCGTGTTCCCTGTTTAAGTTCGAGTGTTAATCCTTTTGCATAGTCATATTCCAACAAGTTTGTTTCCTGATCCAAGTCCGCAAAAAATTTTATATTAACCGTAATATTTTCGCTCATTATTTTTTTATTTAGCTTTTTTTTAAAAGCTAAATCTCTTTAGAGAGATAAGGGTGGTTTTCAGTCAATATTATTTTAAGATTTAGGCAACTGATCAGGATGTGAAGTATTGGCATTGGCTGGCAAACATGTTGACAAAGAATTACTCGTTGGGAACCAGTATCTAACGGCAAAGAACAGTATCCTAATTGTTCCTGGCCTTTTTCCTCTTTCTGATCTTTCTGACGACATAAACACCAATCAAAATCAGCAATACCAACGCAACGCCGATTTTTGTCTGTTTGGCGATTCTCAGCAACATCTCCACTTTATCACCCAGAAAATAGGCCAGAAATACCCAAACAGGAACGCTGATCAAGGCGGCCAATCCATCCATCCCAATAAAGACAGGGAAGGGAACCCGCAGTATACCAGAGGTGATATAGACAGGAGCCCGCAGACCGGGGGCGAATCGTGAAGTGAAACAGATGATGCGGGCATTGTCCTGAATTTTCCCTTCTGCCTGCTTGATACGATCAGGTGTGAAGATCTTTCTGAATACCGGCCATTTAAACACTTTTCTACCGAAATTTCTACCGATCAAATACATAAAGGTATCACCCACCAGGACACCCACCAGACCGATGATAATCGCACCAGTCAGCGTAATCCGACCCTTATAGGCTAGAAAACCGGCTGCAAACAGGGTAATGTCCTCCGGTATCGGCACCCCCAGACCGCAGGCAAAAAGAACAATGATGATCGTCGCGTAGGCCTGAATCCCACTAAGCGCCATGATAAAGGCAAAGACCTTACCCGTGATTGAATTGGTTTCCAATGGATATTGTGTTGATTGATGGTTATCGTATAAATCCCCACCCAAAAGGGACTGGTTTTCGTTGTTTCACTGGCCTCTACCCGCCCTCTTAAAATCCTTGGTTGACCTTAGTTTGTCCAGCGTAATCCAGTTGCGTCATGGTTCCTGATCAATAAATCCCATACTATACAGAGATCAGCCCACTTGACAAGGCACTATTGATCGGTCAGGATGCTAATTCCATCATGTAGGAGCTATGATCGTCATCCCCAATCCCATTGCTATCAGAATGATAACTATTCACCACAGAGACACAGAGAGCACGGAGTTTTTTTTTGTGGCGTATAGATTCAATACAGGGACAGGTAAAACTATTTCCAAAATCTATTAAAAAGAAAACACAAAAAGGTCTTTTCTCTGTGTACTCCGTGCCTCTGTGGTAAATTTATTCTGAATAAATACTAACATAAAAACATATTCTTGAAATGAAGTTACTCATTGCAAACCGTGGCGAAATTGCCATTCGGATTATGAGATCCGCCGCAGAACTGAAAATTCCAACTGTAGCCATTTATGCAGAAGATGATATTCACTCGCTTCATCTCCGCAGAGCTAGTGAAACAGTCGCTCTGAAAGGGACCGGTACCGAAGCCTATCTTGATATCGAACAGATATTGAGCGCTGCATCCCAAACTGAGTGTGATGCGATTCATCCGGGCTATGGCTTTTTAAGTGAAAATGCCGAATTTGCAGATCAATGCCAAAAAGATGGGTTTGTTTTCATCGGACCCCAGGTGGAAACTTTAAAAATCCTGGGGGATAAAGCCAGGGCCAGAAAGCTGGCGGATCAATGCAACGTCCCGCTCTTGCGAGGAAGTGTGGAACCGGTCTCTCTGATTGAAGCAGAGGCCTTTTTTAAACGTCTGGAGTCCGGCTGTGGTATTATGATTAAAGCGGTATCCGGTGGTGGTGGACGAGGGATGCGTGAGGTAACCCGCCTGGAAGACCTTGAAGAAGTATACACCCGTTGCCAGTCTGAAGCAAGGCAGGCATTTGGCAGCGATGCGGTTTATGTGGAGCAGCTAATGACCCGGGCCCGCCACATTGAAATACAGATTATTGGTGATGGCACAGGCTCTGTTAGTCATTTGGGTGAGCGGGAGTGCACTATCCAGAGACAACATCAGAAATTGATCGAGATTTCACCCAGCCCACAATTACCACCTGCACTGCGAGACAAAATAATCGATGACGCCGTACGTATGGCCTCCTCCGTATCTTATCTCAACGCAGGTACCTTTGAATTCATGGTGGATGCTCAAGGGGTAGATGGCAATGGCACATATGGGTTTATTGAAGCGAATCCCCGCCTGCAGGTTGAACACACCGTGACAGAAGAGGTCATGGATGTTGACCTGGTCAGGATTCAAATCCTGTTGGCACAGGGAAACACACTGTCTGAATTGGGCCTGGAGCAGAGCAACATTCCAGTGCCACGGGGATATGCGGTGCAAGTACGTATTAACATGGAAACCATGCAAGCGGATGGTTCGGTACTCCCTGCGGGTGGCACCCTCTCGTCCTTTGAGGTCCCTTCCGGCCGTGGTGTTCGCACTGATTCGTTCGGCTACGTCGGTTATCAGCCCAGCCCCCATTACGATTCGCTACTGGCAAAACTGATCGGACACAGTCCTTCCTCTGATTTTCAGGACGCCATTGAAAAAACCTATCGTGCACTCTGTGAATTTAAAATCGAAGGTGTGGAGACAAACCTCTCCTTACTTCAAAACCTGCTCAGCCATACCGACTTCAGAAAGAACCAGATTGATACCGGCTTTGTTGAGTCGTTTATAGGCGAACTGGCCGGTTCTGATCCTAATCTGCATCAAAAACTCTATTTTGAAACTCAAACAAACAAAATTTCGGGTATTGGGGCACAGATCGACACGATAGACCCCCTAGCGGTTCTCAACTATGGAAAAGAAACAAATAACCGGAATTTAGAATCCGGTCTTAATCTGTACACCGGTTACATGGTGGATGGCGAGGAGGAGATCCTGGCGCAAGTCAGAGCCCCGATGCAGGGTACCATTGTCAGCATAGAAATGTTGCCGGGTCAGGAAATCAGGGAGGGTCAGCAATTAGTGGTCATGAATGCCATGAAAATGGAGCACGTTGTCAAATCCCGCTTCGATGGCAAAATTCAACAGGTGCTGGTGGAAGCCGGGGACACCGTCGCCCTTAACCAGCCACTGGTAATGATCGAAAAGCTTGCCTTAGCAGAAACCGTTGCCACCGTAGATGAGGTTGTCGACCTCGACGAAATTCGACCGGACCTGGCAGAACTGTTGCAGCGTAAAGAATTCACCAAGGACTCCGCCAGGCCGCTGGCTGTTGAAAAAAGACGAAAAAGAAATCAACGCACCGCCCGGGAAAATGTGGCAGATCTCTGTGACGAAGGCTCATTTATGGAGTACGGGTCGCTGGTAGTTGCCGCCCAGCGAAAAAGACGGTCTGAAGAAGATCTGATAAAAAATACGCCTGCTGATGGTATGCTGGCAGGCATCGGCCGTGTCAATGGTCATCTGGTTGACGAAAGCAAAACCCGCTGCGCCATTACAGCCTACGATTTCACTGTTCTGGCAGGAACCCAGGGAAATCTGAACCATCGCAAAAAGGACCGCATTTTCGAATTGGCGGAACAGTGGAAGATACCGCTGATCGTCTTTACCGAAGGCGGGGGTGGTCGACCCGGGGATACCGATTATGCTATCGTTGCCGGCTTGGACTGTATGGCGTTTCATATCATGGGCCGCCTCAGCGGTCTGGTGCCGCTGATCGGGATTAATTCCGGGCGTTGTTTTGCCGGCAACGCCGTCTTGCTGGGAATCTGCGATGTGGTGATTGCCACTGAAAACTCCAATATCGGGATGGGTGGACCTGCCATGATAGAAGGCGGGGCTCTGGGGGTATTCCAGCCGGATGATGTTGGCCCCATGCGGGATCAGGTGCCGAACGGAGTGGTTGACATTGCCGTCAAAGACGAAGCTGAGGCGGTCAGCGCCGCTAAAAAATATCTCTCCTACTTCCAGGGTCGGCTCAGCGACTGGGAATGTGCAGACCAACGCCTGCTGAGACGAATCATCCCCGAAAATCGGTTGCGGGTATACGATATTCGTTCCGTGATCACCACCATGGCCGATACAGACTCAGTGCTGGAGTTACGCCCCCATTTCGGTCTTGGCATCATCACGTCCTTTATCCGTATCGAGGGTCGACCCATCGGTTTGATTGCCAATAACCCCAAACATTTATCCGGCGCCATCGACAGTCCGGCTGCAGACAAAGCCTCACGTTTCATGCAGCTTTGCGACGCTTTTGATATCCCGATCCTGTTCCTGTGTGACACACCGGGTTTCATGGTGGGACCGGAAGCCGAAAAAACCGCTTTGGTCAGGCATTGTTGCCGCCTGTTTGTGAACAGCGGCAGTTTAACTGTGCCCTACTTTACCATTGTACTGCGAAAATCATACGGCCTTGGCGCACAGAGTATGGCTGGCGGCAGTCAGAAGGCACCCTTTTTTACATTCTCATGGCCGACCGGGGAATTTGGCGGTATGGGGCTGGAAGGAGCGGTTAAACTGGGCTTTCGAAAGGAATTGGCCGCGATTGAAGATCCACAGGAACGAAAAGAGATGTTCGAGAAAATGGTTTCCATGGCCTATCAGCACGGAAAGGCTATTAACATGGCATCCCATTTCGAAATTGACGAGGTCATTGATCCGGCCGATTCCAGATTTGTCGTGATCAGGGGACTACAGTCCGTTCCTGCCCCGGTACCTCGCAAAGGAAAAAAACGACCGTGTATCGACACCTGGTAGCAAAGTTTCCAACGGCGTGGCCAAACACCCGCACTGGGAACGCTAGCCACCATTCATCAGATTTTTAATCTGGTCGATGGGGATTTCCCCTCTTTTTGTGTGGTAGTTCGTATCTATTTCCAGGGACCGGTTCCACTTGTGCAGAAGACTGGCGTAGTTCTTGGACTGATCCCGCAGGTAGAGCAGTTCCCCCAGAGTATTCTTGGGGCCTGTAAAATGCTTGTGAGCGAAGGACTTCAGCACCAGCTCATTTTCCGGGTAATCAATTTTCAGATTTGCCAGCCTCTTACGGTTAATTCTCACCGCGGCGCGGAAGAAGCTGATTTTTGTTGAGATGGAGACCATGCTGAAATCATCTATCTCTCCAAAATCCGAAAGGTCGGTTCCCAGGTAAATGATCTGGTGACTGTTTTCATCCGCAACAATGGTGGCATTCCTGTTCAACTCCCGGATGTAGGCCAGTTCACCAAACATCTCTCCCGGTGAAATATAATTTACCAGATTCTTTTTATGGTCTTCAAATTCGGGATATACCAGCAGCTGACCCGCCAGCAGAAAATAGATAGAGTTTTCAAATTCCCCTTTTTTAATGATCACATCTCCCGGGGCAACCTCAAAAATTTTGGAGGACCGCAAAAAGAAGTTACGCTCTTCGGGAGCGCTTTCAATGGCCCTGTTGATCAACGGTATTTCTTTAAAAATCGCGTCGATAATTTTGTTCGGGAAATGGGATACATCAGTTGCTTTCATAGGACTCTCTTTATATTAATATCATTCAATTGGTTATGCCGAAGACTGCTCAGTATTTGAAATCCGGGGAAAAGCTGGTATTTACTTCATCAGCCATCAGCGATAATAGTTGCTATAATTTCTGCTGAAACCGATTCCCAATTCTCAATCGCAACCTGGCACGTACCAGCCATACTATGTCCACCACCACCATACTTGCCCATCAGGCGACCAATGCTGGTCCTGCTGGAACGATTTAGAATACTGTGACCGCAGGCGATCACGATATTTTCCTTGTTTCGGCCCCACATGATGCGCACATCGATATTCTGATCAGGGAAAAGAGCATAGATGATAAAGCGATTCCCTACATAAATAGTATCGCTTTCCAGGAGGTTCGTAATAATGGCTTTACTTTCGATGCGGCTTGAGTTCTTAAGCATCTCTTTGAATGGTTCCTGATGGTCGAAATAGCGAACGATTCGTTCCTGGACGTCTTTCTGAGCGATAATATCTTCGGCTGACATCGTCCGGCAGTACTGGATCATGTTCATCATCAGTTGATAGTTGCTGATGCGATAATCCTTGAAATGCCCTAAACCCGTTCGGGAATCCATGATAAATGAGAGTAGAATCCAACCTTCCGGGCTGAGTACCTCCTCCTTGATAAAACTACCAGCATCGGCAATATTGACCGCTCTCAAAACTGGCAGGAGTCTTTTTCCAAATGTCTCCACTCCACCATAGTAATCCCAGATCACTTGGGCAGTGCTGGCTGCATGACTGACTTGACCTTCGTATTCGAGCTCCGGGATATTCAAGCGTTCATACTCACTGTCATGATGGTCAAACCATAATCCGCACCCTTCCGCGTATGGGACGTTGGCCAACACGTCATTGGCCGTCATCTTCACCTTCCCGTCTTGAATGTCTTTGGGGTGGGCAAATTTATAGTCATCTATAATTCCCTTTTCAACCAGTAAAACCGCACAGACCAAGCCATCAAAATCCGCCCTTGTAATAAGTCTCATAAACCACCTTAATTGTTCCTATTGAAATGACTGTTACCAGTCCGAAATTGTATTTCTCAGGATTTATTCCAATATCATACCAATATAGGCCAGATCGAGATGTATGAGCAAGACCTGATTCTAAATCACAACCTGCCCAAAAAAAACAACTCGCCACGACACTCTTCAAAACATTGACTGTTGCTATTGTGTAATGTTTTTATGTTGTATGGCGCCCTGTCGGATATTCTGTGAACGACTTCTGTTTCAATTTCTGTCCAGCAGATCAAAAAACAATCCAAAAACAGCTTGCAGTTTATGTGGAATGCGCAAAAATAGTGATTGGTGCTATCACCTGAAAACCTACAAAAAAGTAGCCAACGGAGTGGAAAATGGGCAATTTGGTCGACCTGAATCAGTATCGTATCAATCAAATCGGTGAACGAGGGTTCACAAGCTGGCGGAAACGATTCAATGATTCTTTTGATCATCACACCCGCTTCTCAGATCTCGCACACAACATCATTTACATACTGGCACAACCCGGAGAGAAAAGTGCAATGCTTTTTTATGAGCTGATCATGAGCACCCTTAACCTGGGAAATATCAATAAATTCAACTATCTCAATCCAAACGACCGCGTGAAAGTCATGGACATTCATCTTTTTTTAGCTGATCTGGTCCGCTTTGAGATGATGCGCCGCATTGAATGGATCGTGTCTTATATCGGCAGTGATCGGTCTTTGATCGAGCTGGTGGTTCAACACGATTCATCTGACTACTCCCGATATTCAAATCCGCCACAACTTTCAAAGAGCCATCCTCTCTTCGACTCCTTCAAAGAGAAAATTGTCCGTGAACAGGAAGTGATGATCCGCCAACTCTTCAGCGACGCCTTGCAAGCGTTTGAAAAAACGTATTGCCAATAACCACACCCCCGCTACAACGCTCTTGCAAATGCTGACCAGAGTGTAACTATTCACCACCTTCGCAGAGCCGAGGGGATCTTGAATCGTACATCAGAGCTCAGTTTTTCTGAAGTCCGCCCTGTTTTACGTGTTGTTGAACTTTCAGTAGATAGCGATCTTGGACACCAATCTTCTTGAGCTGTTCAATAGTATTTTTCAGGTATTCTCGACAGGTCCCCAGGGGACCACAACCATTGCGAATCATCTCGGCTGTTTGGTCGAGTCCCAGGTCCCCCAGATATCGTGAATGCTTTCGATTAATCACAAAGGTGAGCCCTTTGACTACCCCCTTATCTGTTTTCAGATTCCCGTAATGAGGTGTATACGCACCGCTGAGCATCTCACGCATCCAGAGGATTTCGGATTCAGACTCAATCTGCTGCGCTGCAATACGAAAGGTCAGCGCGTTACAAGATCCCCCCTTGTCCAGAGCCAGCATTAACCCCGGATTTTCAGCACTCCCACGACCAATGGTCAGATGAAGGCAAAAACTTCTATGATATCCAAACAGTCGAGCCGGCCTGGCTTCAACGTAGTGAAACGCTGGATTCCAGATCAGAGATCCATACCCGAATACCCACAGATCCTCTCCGGCTGGTAAACGGGAAAGGAATTGCTGCCGGTCCGCTTCTCGCTCTTCATGACTCAGGGTTTCAAATGGGCCATGTTTACGAACTTCTGCCACAATCGCATCAATTCTGTCCCGAGTAAAGTCCTCCCTTTTTAACATCGTTTTTCCTGATCCAAAAGTGATTGTAGATACTGCCCAAAAAATTGGATATTCACCTCGAAATTTGAACCGTCCTTTTTTGACCGTTGATTTATTTTTGAAAACTGTCAACCGTAAAGATCAACGGCAGCTCCGCCGAGGGGACTATGATTCGAAACACACATAAATCCATCCAGGGAGCTGGCGGAAAACGTCCTGTTTTCCATCGTTTTGAATCATAATCCCCCCCCCCTGGCTCCGGGAGTGTAATGAATAGTTACAAAGAAATAACTAAATAAGTAACAGTGACAAGGTGAATGAACAGTGATAGTATCAGTCTTTTTTGTTTCAAACAAATCTCTTTCTGAAAGAGGGAGTTCTGCTGTACTACTTATTGGAATTGAGCAATGACAATTTACGATTTTGATCAGGTGATTTCGCGAAAAAACTCCGCTTGTGCAAAATGGGACGCTGCACCATTCATTTTCGGTGAAGAGGACATCATTCCCATGTGGGTAGCTGACATGGATGTGCCAGTTGCACAGCCCATAACTGAGGCAATTAAGAAGAGAGCAGAACATGAGTTTTACGGCTATCCGATTCCGCTGCCGGAATCAACTGCGGACGCTGTGGTTCAGCGCATGAAACGCAAGTATGACTGGGAAATCGATCCCCGCTGGATTGTGTTGACCCCGGGGGTTGTACCTGCGCTCAATGCTGCGGTCAAAGCCTATACGACACCTGGAGACAATGTTATCCATCAGGACCCGGTCTATTATCCCTTCTGGTCCGTGATTCAGAATAACGGTTGCCAGGTGGCAAACAATGCGCTGCATCTCTCCGGAGATCGTTATCAAATCGATTTTGATGATCTGCAATCAAAATTCCATCCGCTTCAACAGATGGTGCCGCTACCCCAGAGAACCCGTATGATGATTCTCTGTAATCCGCACAACCCTGTGGGTCGAGTCTGGACAAGAGATGAATTGATGCAGATGGGTGAGATCGTGATTGGCAACGGAGCCATTATGGTCTCAGATGAAATTCATTGCGAGCTGTTGTTCAAAGGTCACCAACACATTCCATTCGCAACACTGTCACCGGAATTTGCACAGAACAGCCTAATCTGTATGGCTGCCAGTAAAACATTTAACCTCGCCGGACTAGACGCATCTATCATTATTATTCCAAACAGGAAACTCAGGGACAGATTTAACGAAACCAAAAAGGGGATGATGCCGTCCGGGAGTATCTTCGGTGTCGTTGCCCTGGAAGCTGCTTTTAACTATGGGGATGAATGGCTGGAGCAGTTCCTGAGCTACATGCAAGGAAACCTGGACTGTTTAATGACCTATTTTGAAAAACACATTCCTAAAATCAAAGTGATCAAACCCGAAGGCACCTATCTGATCTGGTTAGATTGCAGAGAGCTGGGATTGAATTCAAATGAATTGATGACATTCATGAACCACGAGGCCAGAGTCGGTCTGGATCATGGATTTGTCTTCGGTCCCAGTGGTGTGGGTTTTGAACGAATCAACATCGCCTGTCCCCGTTCTCTTCTGGAAACAGCCCTGGACCGAATCAGACAAGCAGTCGCTGCCCTTTAAACCTGGTATCCATATACGTTCATTTGACTTAGAAGGAACTCACTTGGCGGCATCTCACAACCGGAGTTCTTTTAAATTGACATTGGGCACACCCAACGCGTTGCTGGATCACAAATATATGCTTTTTTATGCCATTGAAATATAAATGCTTAATACTCGACCACGATGACACTGCGGTCGATAGTACAGCCTCGATTCATCATCCGGCTCACCAGGAAATCATGCAACAGATTCGTCCTGGTTCAATACCGATTAATCTGGAGGGCTGGTTCAAGAAGAACTTTCACCCCGGTATTATGGAGTATCTGGTGGAAGAGCTCAAATTTACTGAGAATGAACTGAATGAGGAGCTGCGCATCTGGCGGGATTATACCCACGACCGTACACCACGATTTTACCCTGGCTTTATCGACCTGTTACAGGAATATAAAGCCAGGGGAGGTATCGTGACGGTGGTGTCCCATTCGGAGGTGGAGATCATCGAGAAACATTATCGGGAGGCTGACAGCATCGGCACCACTTTTCCGGAGCTTATTTTTGGATGGACTTTTGACGCGGAGAAACGAAAACCCAATCCGTTTCCAGTCAATCAAATTCTGAAACGGTTCGATTTGCAGAAGGATGAAGTCTTGATTATAGACGATCTGAGACCGGGGGTGGAAATGGCCAAGGCATCCGGCGTTCCCATCGCAGCAGCAGGTTGGGGACACCAGATTCCTGAAATCAGGGACTATATGGAAGCCAATTGTCTGACTTACCTGACAGAAGTGGATGAACTGAGGAAAATGATCCTACTCTCAAGTGATCTTTAAATTGGTGAAAATATCCAGAGACGCATCACCCAGGACATCGTAGTTGTCCAGATCTTTGACAATCTTTATATCCGCTTCTTCAGCGAGATCGATCAAGGAGTTATTTGTCAGGTCTTCTCCTTTTGCGTTTCGTATGACAGCAACCCGAGGCTTATCCAGATCTTCTACTGCCGCCTGCACCACAAAGGCGATTGAGCCGTCATTCATTTCCACCAGAGACGCAACGGGATACTTGCCTATGATTTGATAGAAATTATTCCAGGCATCTATATCAAATTCAATTCCGGAGAGCTGATCAATGAATTTCATAGCTGCAGGAGGTGCCCATGATTTTTTATAGCTGCGTCTGCCGACAAGTGCCTGATAAACATCTACAATGGCAATCAGCCGGGTCTCCATGTACAAATCATCAAATTTGGTTCCCTGGGGATAGCTGGAGTTCATACTGGTATCCAGCTTGACGTGATGATAGTGGGCCATATTGATAACCATATCAGAAGAGCCCATATTGGTCAGAATTTCAGCACCGAAGGCAGGGTGAGATTGCATCAATTGCATCTCCCGACTGTCCCGCTCAAAACGGGCAGTGCTATCCAGAATATCCTTGGGTACTTTCGCTTTGCCAATATCATGCATAAAAGCACCCAGGAGCATTTCATGCTTTTTTTCCGGAGGTAGTTCAATGCCTTCACGCTCTTTCAACTTGATATATGCACTTTGAAATATCGCTGCCACATCGGTACAGTGGGCATATGTCTGATCACTCTGTTTGAGACTGGTCAGAACACCCATCGCCTCAGCTGAACCACTCCCGATAATGCTGTCGACATAACCGGAAACATCCCCGATTTCCATTTTACCATCCCGGGTGTTATCCATCAGATTTTCGACCGCTGCGGTGGCACCTTTGGAAATAGCCACACTCTCTTTCGCCTTATGAATCATCTCCGAGGACTCTTCAACCGCTTCTTTTTGTTTGACCTGCTTCTGGGTAAGCTGTTTTTTGACTCGAGTCACATGAAACTTCAGAAATCCTCTCTTTTTCAGCTCCTCAATCAGCCGCCCATTCACAATAGTCAGTTTCTTTAAAGATGGTGGGAAGGAATCTAGCTCAACCAGCATGTCCCCTGTCTGAATATCTTTGATGTCTGCCTTCAGGCTTTTTTCACCCCTCATAATGATAGCTCGCACACCTTTAAAGTTATGCTGCAGCCATTTACATGTAGCATCATCCATAGCACTGAATTTACTACTGAAACCAGTATATCGCTCAATAATCATACTATCATCAAGATTCTTAAGGGAAACACTTTCTGTTTTTACTGTTTCTGCTGCCATGATTTGGGTTGTTATTTTGGATTTGGTCCTGCAATCAAGGGAAATAAAGCATACTTTTAACTAAACTTTTCCGGCTATTATAGCTAAAAATATTCGGGATAAGTAGTAAAAAATCATTTACATCATACAGCATTGTAAGTTTTACCATAAAAACAGATATTCGTCACACAATTTTCGATCATTTTTGTCTTGAATCCTGGATGACCCCATAGAGCACTTAAAGGTTCAAATAATTTCCATTAGGCAAAATCCCTCTTTATTTTTATTGTCCTCAAACGTAAATAACTGCTGGATATCTGTTCCAGGATCAAAGCAGGAGCATTTTCCAAGACATTTTTAGCGGTCACTGGGATCTGAAAGCGGAAGAAACGTTGTAGATTAGAAAAAGCGGTGTGGCTGCTAATGTGTTTAGATTCAGCGGAAAAAGGGGTTCCGTTAGAGGGCGCTTGACATAACAGCCGTTGGTTCCGCGTCAATTCTCTGATTTAATTCAACTCCCTGAGAGGTGCTGTAGACCAGAGTGATGAACAGAAAAAACGTCACCAGCGAACTCAAAAACACGATATCAAGTTTTTTCATCGTTCCCTTCCGCTCAAGATAAATTAAGATTTTCCTGGTAAAGGATCTGAACACGTTACCCTGTACTAGACTGTAATTTTGTATTTGTCAACAAAATTTTGAATTTAATGATTAATAGTGGGTTACATCTCTATGACACAGATGAACCCCTTCGCGGAATACATTTTGAAGTTGGGTTTTAGGAAAATATATTTGTAACTATGCACCACTTTGCCTGATCCCCTTGGCGGGACGCATGCTGAATAGATTCATATATTTTTATATTGTTGTTGAAGATACGATGATATTTGCGATAGGATAGATTAAATAATAAATTGGAGATACTTGATTGAAACGGAAAGGGAAACCGAACCGGCCAAATAAAAGGTCATACGTCTTTTTTATTTTCTTCAACTCTTCAAGGTGAATTATGACAAATCAGAAAACACAAAGACCCCTCTGGCGAAAAACAGTACTGATCTTTATCCCCATTTTTATCGGATTATCTGTTTTTTGCTTCATGTCTTTTTTGAAAAAGGCACCTCGGCAGAAGGCTGTCATTATTAAATCGCCGACCGTCAGGGTCATGAAAATCAAACCTATGGATCTGATGCCCAGGGCTTTCGGCCATGGAACAGCCGAACCGATTCGTGTCTGGAAGGCCATCGCCCAAGTCAGTGGTAAGATCATCTTCGCTCACCCCCAGCTGCAGAAAGGAAAAACAGTCAGAAAAGACACAGTCTTGTTGGGCATTGATCCTTCAGAGTATAAAATATCCATTTCCCAGCTCAAAATAAAAATTCAGATTATCAAGATCCAGATCGAAGAACTGAAAGTTCAGGAAGAAAACAGTCGGAAGCAGTTAGGAGTGACAGCTCTGGTCAGAGTCCCCGGGGAGACACTCGGAAATCATGTCTGGCAGGCCGAACTCAACCGTTTCAGCGATACGATGGATAGGGAGACCCGCACCATGGGTCTCATATTTGTTGTTAACAATGCCATGGAGCTGAACCCCAAAGATCGAAAACGACCCATCATCAACGGCATGTATTTCGAAATTGAACTTCCTGGAAAATTGATCAAAGATGCGCTGGTTATTCCCCACAGTGCCATTTATCCCGGTAATACCGTCTACTTGATGACTGCAGACAAAAAACTGCAGCTGAGAATCATCGAACCTGGATTCAGGATCGAAAACATTGTTTTTGTCCAAAGTGGTCTCAAAGCTGGAGAGACGCTGATCCTCTCAGATGTCATCCCCGCCGTTGCCGGCATGACCGTCGATCCGGTTGCAAACTCGGAAGCAGTTGCAGCAATGATGCTGGAAGCCAAGGGGGCAGACCATGATTCGGTTTTTTTCTGCTCATTCCACAGCGGCCAATCTCTTAATAATATTGTTCATTATGCTGGGAGTCATTGCGTTGCCGGAACTCAAGAGGGAACTCTTTCCTGAATTTGCATCCAGCAAAGTCCAGATCAGGATTGCCTACCCCGGGGCCTCTGCAGAAGAGGTGGAAGAAGCGATTATTCAGCGTCTGGAAGAACGCTTCGAAAAAGAGGAGCTCAAAACCATCTTCAACGGAGAGCGAGCCGGGATGCTGATTGTCAATAAAACCCGAGCCCAGGATTCGCTAGTGGTGGTGGATGCAGTCAAACGATTTATCAAATGTCATCTGGGGACACCTTGCCAAGGGGATTCCACTCTCCATGCCCAGTATGCTTGGATATGTCTCGTTGACAGGTATCGTGGTCAATGACTCCATTTTGCTGGTCACCTTTATCAAAAATCGGATGGCTGAGGGGATGGATGTGGCCCTTGCGTCTCAAACAGCAAGTCGGGAAAGATTCAGAGCCGTTCTGCTCATTTCCATAACGACGATTGTCGGCCTGATACCGCTACTCAGCGAAACCAGCCTTTCAGGCCTAGATGATCGTCCCGATTGCAACCAGCATCGCTTTTGGCATGATGTCTTCAACAGTACTCATACTTATCGCAATTCCCTGTTTTTATACTATTCTGGGGGATTTCGGATTGACTCGCAAAGACACATCGTCGACCGAAACTCAAACCGGTCCGACATCAATACTCAATGAACCCGGAGAATCTCCTTGATACAAAAAAAGATGAAAACACACGTCGACTTCGCTGCCATTAACGAGCTTTTTGCGCAGGCCCATAGAGAAAACCGGAGTTATCTCTATGAATTTGAAGTCTATGAATTGATCCGGCATGTGGGATCGGAAACCACGCCCCATTGGTTGTTTCTGCCCAGCGACGATCGGCTGCAACCAGAGATGCTGGAAACCATTCCCGGGGAGAAAGTGGTGGTGAAAGTGGTTTCTCCCCATATTCTTCATAAAAGTGACGTGGACGGGGTTCGTATTGTTGAGAAGGAGAGTCAGGCCCTGTTATCGATTATTCGACGAATGAAAGTGGAAATTCCTGAGAAATATGCCAGCCTGATAGAGACCGGAAAAACAGATGCACCTGATGTTTACAGGGGACTTCAAGGTGAAGAACTGGTTCAGGCAGTCTCCGGCGACATCAAAGGCGTAATCCTGGTCCAGTATCTGCCCCCCGACTCCCAGGAGTTCGGGAATGAGATGCTAGCCAGCCTGCGCTGGACGCGGGAGTTTGGTATGATCCTCAACGCCGGTCTGGGCGGGACGGACACAGAACTCTATGCCAGTCGCTTCAAAAAAGGGCAGGCGGTCGTTGCAGCATCTACCACCATGGTGAATGGTGACGATTTTTTCAAGACCTTTAAGCAAACCCTCTCGTACAAAAAGTTGGCCGGGCTGACCCGCGGACAGAACAGAATCGTCACCAACGATCAGCTACTGGAATGCTTTACGGCCCTGATCGATACCGGTAATTACTTTTCACCGGGCAACGATCAGGCACAATTTTATATAGACGAACTGGAGATCAATCCGTTTGCCTTCAGAAATTACCTCATGCTCCCCCTGGACGGTCTCTGCCGCTTCTCTCTTTCCAGAAAAAAAGTGGTTCCCAGACCCATCGAAAAAATCGACTTCCTGTTGCATCCGAAAACCATCGGCATCGTTGGGGTCTCTTCCAAAGGGGCCAACATCGGCCGCTTTATCCTGGATAATATCCTGGCCAACGGTTTTGATCCATCCGGGCTGAGGGTCGTGCATCCGGATGCAGATCGTATCGGTGATATTAAAACAATTCCTTCCCTGAACGCGCTGCCGGAAAAGGTCGATCTGCTGATCCTGGCAATAGGGGCCTCCCAGATACCTGACCTGATAGATGAAATTCTCGACGGCAAACGGGCTGAAAGTGTGTTGCTGATACCTGGCGGAATGGGAGAAAAGAAGGGTCAGGAGCATATCACAGCTGAACTGCAGGCAAAAATTGGGGCCGCCAGGCAACAGCAAGGAGGTGGGACGGTTTTCCTGGGTGGAAACAGCTTGGGTATCCTATCCCATCCCGGGCATTATGATGCCATGTTCATCCCGGACAGCAAACTACCCAAGAAGCGGGGGAACCATCTACGCCGGGTCGCCCTGATCAGCCAGAGTGGCGCATACATGATCACCCGCATGAGTAAACTTGCCTTTCTGGATCCAGCTTATGCACTGTCAATTGGGAACCAACTTGATCTGACTGCCAGTGACATCCTGCGCTTTATGAATGATATCGACGATATCAAAACGATCTGCTTTTATATGGAAGGCTTCACTAACCTGGACGGCCTGACATTTGCGGAAGCCGTGAGAGAATCAATTCCCAAAGGAAAAGAGATCATCTTCTACAAGGCGGGACGCACTCCCGAAGGCAAAAGCGCGACTTCGGGCCATACGGCTTCCATTGCTGGTGACTACATGGTTTGTGAATCGTGTATCAGTCAGGCGGGAGCGATGGTTGCAGAAAATTTCACCGTATTTGAAGGATTACTGCGACTCTCTAACGCCTTCTCCTCAAAAACCATCACCGGCAATCGCCTTGCCGCCATCAGCAACGCCGGATATGAATCTGTGGGTATCGCAGATAACATCCTGGGTGAGGATTACCAGCTACAGATGGCGGCCTTTGAATCCGAAACCCGGGATAAACTACTGGATATCATCACTCGCAGTGAGCTGGATAGTCTCATCGACGTCAAAAATCCCCTCGACATAACGCCCATGGCGGCCGAAGATGTCTATGAAACCTCCATTAAAGCCTTGCTGGAGGATAAAAACGTGGATGCCGTTATCGCAGCCATTGTCCCCCTGACCCCGATTCTGCATACCCTGGAAAACGAATCCAGCAACGACACATTTTCACCTGAGCAAAATCTGCTCAGCCGGCTTCCCAGACTAGCCGCAGAGTCTGACAAACCACTGGTAATCGTAGTTGATAGTGGCGCCCTGTACGACCCCTTGGCGGATACATTGGAAAAGGAAGGACTGCCTGTCTTCCGCTCCGCAGATCGTGCGGTGACAGTTCTGGGAAAATATATCCATAGCCGCCTGAAGACAGTCGAGATCGCTGCTTCTTCATGACAGTCTGACGGTTTCTTTTTTATGGAATTTTGAAAAGGGAGCAGAGAAGGAGCGAACAGTATCCACTGTTCATTATTGAGACCAATCGGTGCGTTTCCGAACCCAACGGTGGTTCGTCAATTCATCCATTAATTTCTGATCAAGGAGGCCGGCATCGCTTGTGGCCGTATTCATTTCCACATGATGCCGTTTGCGCATTCCGGCAATAATCGTACTAACGGTTGGTTCTCCAAGAATAAACCGCAAAGCCATTTCAGGCATTGTCATTCCTTCCGGCACGAATGGTTTCAATGCCTCCGCGTGATCTACGCTGGAATTAAGATTTTCCGGAACAAAATAAGTGTTGCGCCAATCTCCTGCCGGCCAGGTCGAATCCCTGGTTAGTAGCCCCGTCAGAGTTCCCTCATCAAAAGGAACTCTGGCGATAACACCCACATGATGCTCACGACAAGCCGGAAAAAGTTCATCCTTTGGATTCTGATCAAAAATATTGTAGATTACCTGTACGACATCTATTAACCCACTCTCAACTGCTTGCACGCCATTCCACGGCTCCCACCGATTCAGGCTGATACCAATGGCATGAAACAGGCCTTGAGATTTTAGGTCATCCATCTTTAGCGCCCATTTATCGTCCTTCAGCCAGGCATCCTCCCAGGTGTGAAACTGCATTAAATCATAAGAATTCAGTCCGGCGTTCTTGAGGCTTTTTTCAACATATTTCTCAATGTGGTCCGCTGGAAAGCAATCTTCGATAGGATACTCTCGTTTACTTGGCCATTTAAAGTTTTTGGGAGGGATTTTTGTTGCGGTATAGATCTTTTTATTTTTATTATTTCTAACCAATTCACCGAGAATGGATTCGCTCTTTCCTTCACCATAACCCCATGCCGTATCGAAAAAATTGACTCCATTATCCAAAGCACATTGAAGCGACTGCATCGATTCGTCATCATTTGAGCCGGTCCATCCACCCATACCCCACATTCCGTACCCGATTTCACTCACTTCCCAATTTGTTTTGCCAAGTTTTCTATATATCATGGTTACACTTTCAAATATGATTAAGGATTATAGTCAGCAATGTCCGGTTAGGTTTTTGCGGAAAGCTAAATGATGAATCCCGGATCGAGCTTAAAATCCTTATGCAGAGAGATGGGTTTTATCGTTTAGTTTTCATTTTGCAAAAACCTAACCGGACATTGTTGGATTATAGTAACAATTCAGCATATTTCCTGAGCCGAGGGAATCATGATTTTCTGCAACCATGGATTTAGGCCTTATCTAACAGTCTCCTACTTTTTAAGGCATCGCTGCAACTCTCAACTGATAATTTTTAAAATCTCTGTTCCATTCATGCCAGGCAGTATAAATATTTGATTGAAATGAGATAAGGTTGGGGGCATAGCCATGCTGAGAATAATCTTTGTTTATGCCGATGTCTCTATTCCCATCTTTGAATGTCCAACTTGAGGTCCCGTCCCACTCTGCGACACGGATTTGAAATCGGCCGGCAAACACTTCCTCCCACGTCAGGTACAGTTTACCGTCAGCTGATGCAAGGTACGGCAACATTGCCACAGCATTTGGATCCTTATTCAGCCCATGATCTCCTCCATCAATCAGTGTCCAGATGGAAGAACCATCCCATTCTGCCACGTGAACCTGAGAGCTGATTCCAAACTGCTCAAACCAGGTAATATAGAGTTTCGATTCAAAAACCGCTAACCTGGACACCCCACTATGCATAGAGGTATTTTTGTTGATTCCATAGACACCATTCCCGTCAACGAACTGCCATGTATTAGATCCGTCCCATTTGGCGATCCGGATCTGGCCAACCCTGTTATTCACTTCAGTCCAGGTCGCATAAAGTCTTGAGTTATACAGAGCAATATATGGATAGGCAGCCGGTTGTTCGGGATCTTTATTTATCCCGTTTATACCGTCACCATCAATAAAAAACCAGTTGTTACCATCCCATCGTGCAACTCGGATTTGCACATTCTCTGTATTTACCGCCTCATTCCATATTGCATAAAGATAAGAATCGTCAGCAACCATTTGAGGGAGACTGGCATATTCATAGTCGAGATCAACAAAGGTCCTTTGAGCTGTATCCCTGTTCAAGCCATCTGCTCCGTCACCGTCAATAAAATTCCAACTATCGGCTCCATCCCATTTGGCCACCCTGATCTGGCTCACAGAATCATCATTATATTCACACCAGATCGCATACAAGTTCGAGTTAAAAACAGACAGACGCCCATAAAACGCAGGGTTTTCCGTAACTTTATTAATTCCGGTTACACGGGCCCCGTCCACATAATTCCAGGTACTTGCTCCGTCCCATTCAGCAATGTGAATCTGGTTTGGCAAAGATGCAAGATCTTCTGTCCAGATAGTATATAATTTGCCGTTAAACTCAGCCAGCTGCGGATGCAAGGCGTCAGACAAACTGGGGTTAATACTGGTCTCCTCACCTCCATCGACAAAATCCCAACTGTATATCGGGGGCGCGTCCTGTGCAATCGAGGCACTTTCCTGATCGCTCTCAGTTAACCTTTTGCAGCCAAATATCAGAATCAGGGAGATCAGAACAGCCAAGATAATGGTTTTAATGTTCATCAATGCCTTTGTTTAGTATTCTATTTTTAGGATACGGGTAGAATCTTAAATGATATGCCAGACAGCTCCCTAACGCTGATTCAGAAACGAAACCGCCAGGAAATGGTCGTTCCGATCGACCCGCTTTGAGCCTGCAAGTCCAGTTTGGGAAAGATCCGCTTTGTATTTGTTGCCGTAAGATCTTTGAACTCATCACCATAATCGTTCCAGAGCAGATAACCTTCCCAGGAAACAGCCAACAGTGTCAGGACCGTAAAAAGGTAGTAGTCGTTTTTTTCATTTTCCATCTCTCCCTGGTTTTTTTCATACTGCTGCTCCAACAGAGATCGATCTGCAACGGAATAGGCCGCGTCGTACTGTGTTTTTATGACACTGTTGTCATCGGACAAACTGTTATAATCGTCCACCTTTTCTATGGCCTGCGACCCGGAAACCAGGATCAAGGCAATGGCAGAGATATGCCAGATCTGGTTCGAAGATTGCTGTTCCAGTCCCCTGTCGATGAAGGCTGTCCCAGATTTCAACTGCCGCATTCTGAGCTCCGCGGGTCTCGTGAATCTACCGTCCGGATAAGCCTCCAGATACTCCTCAAAATCCTTAACATTGGTAGACGGTTTTATCATACTCCAGAATTCCTCTTCATCGTTTATAGATCCGGAAGCAACAATGGATCTTGATTTTTCTTCTTTTTGCTTAAAGGTGAAGTAAAAATCACCTTCCAACGATGATTCGTCCCATGGGACCTGCTTATTTTCTGATTCGGCCCGTACCTCTCTTCTCACGTTCTTCATCATGGTGGTCAGTTCCATTCCGGGAATATTCATATATTTCAGCAGGTAGCCGGTAAAAAGGCCGTTTCGCCCGGAACCATCAGAGGCCGTGTTACCGGGTGCCGTTGCATAGGAGATCAATGTCCCCCTGGGCGCATCCATGCGTGCCAGACCCTTGGACGAGGAACGAAAACTACGGGCATAGGGATTATCGCGGCAGGCATCAAGCAGGACCATGTTGAGACGGTTACCCGCCGAATGCATTTTGGAGAGTACCATATTCGCATCCACGGCTTCATACTTAATCTCATCCTCTTCTTCAATCTCTGCTCCAATAGGAATCAAGTAGTTCACACCGCTGACCTGAATACCATGTCCGGCGTAGAAGAAGAGGCCCACGCCCCCATCTTTCAAAAGTGTTTTACCGAACCGTCGAATAGACCTCTCCATCTTTTTCTGATCCACATCCACCAGCAGTGTGACCGTAAAACCCTTCTTCTCCAGCAATGCCGCCATATCATTGGCATCATTTTCCGGATTGAACAAACGCCCCGTTTTATAATTGCCATTGCCGATGATAAGGGCTGTTCTTTTTTCCGTGAGATTGTTTTTCGCCTCCTGATCTGCCCTGAGTTCAGCCAATAGCATCAAGAACGACAAGCTGAGGCACAGAGCCGACAGAATTGACAGTTTTATGAATGTGGGTGTTCGTTTCATCAGTATTTTTTTAGGCATGTTTTCGAAATCTTAGGATGAAGAACCCGGTTTTTCAGAAAATGGGCGGCTCTTTTATTAGGTGAGATACAATAGACTATAAAGCCGGCGCAACCAATGGTCATACATAACACTTACCCCAATGTAATCCTTACGCTTTATTCTTTTTTGTGTCAAACAGATTTAGTGAAATAATAGGAAACCAGCTGACATGACCTCAATATTAGATCCGATCCTTACGTTAGACTTTCAATATTATGAGGTCCCCCGTTATTTTGACCATTTTCATTAGATTTCTTTCCAGTCGATCCTTTCGCCCCAGCCAAAAGCATTAAAACGTTCCAAAAGGCTGGACTTTTCTTCGGCAGACCCTGAATAACAGTCAACACCCTCAACAAGGTATCGCACTCGATAACCCCGAAAACTGAGTTCCTGTCCTGTACACATTACGCAGCAATCAAGTACAAGGCCAATGATGATAATTTCAGTTTCAGGATCAGGAAGACCAAATGCTTTTTCTAACCAATGAGAAAACTTTTCAGGATCCGGATAACCCGGGCCGGGGTCCTTGTCGGCGATTATGATTGCCCCGATCTCGCCTGACAAACCGAATTGTCTGTAGTCTTCATCCACAACAATCATTTTTCCCGTTTTCGCAACTGAGTTCAAGATACACTCTTTATCAAGTGGCGCTGCACTCCGGAGATCGATAACACTGCAGCTGATTCCCTGTTTATCCAGAAGCGCTGCCGCCTCAAGTGAACGATGCACCCCTACACCAAGGCTTCTGGTTCAAATTATCGTACGATTATAGTCGACCGTTTCAGAGTCAAGGGGGTTTCGATTCAAATTCTTTTTCCTGGTGTGAACCTTTGGGATTATCAATTTTGAATCATGCTATAACCCGCCTATCATATCAGATGACCTTTGTCGAGAAATTGGAAATATTTTTCAAGGGAAAATTGGTAGAGAGACGATGCTGAGAGATGTTTTCAGATCCAGGATATCATTGCTTAACACCGTCTAAAATTCTGAAAGTCGACCAGGAGTGCTTCTCTGAGTTCCCAAATAAAATAAATTTTAACTATTCTTCTACAGTTAAGCGGGTACTTCGACGCAAAGCCCCTAAAAATGGGACTCTTTCCCAGAAATTCCTTAAGGTGTAGTGCCAACAAATATTGTTTTTATCTTGACGTTTTATATTGATACGACAAACATATGACTAACCTAAACAGGAGGCCTATATGTTTGCACAGGTCAAGTAATCTGGACAATACCGGTACCCGCAGATTATGGAAAGCCGTAGAGACGGCGCTACTGCTCGAATTTTCCAGATTATGTTTCTCGGACCATGGATTTCAATGATTGAGAGGAAGAAACGATAGCGGTCACCGGTTACCCGCTTGAACGAATCACCAAATCAATTGTCATGGTAACCCCCACAAAAAAATTTATTATTGCCATGGTTCCGGCAACCAGTCGTGCCAGTACGGAAAGGGTTAGGAAATTCCTGGGGATTGATGTACGACCACGGCTGGCTACGGCAGAGGAAATTCAAACCGTTATCGGTCAAATGCCCGGCGGGAACTCACCTTTCAACGCTCCGAACGCTACCGTTCTGATAGATCCGAAGCTTCTGGAGCAGGATTGGATTATCACGGGTGGAGGGGATGATAAACATCTGCTTAAAATTACCATCGCAGAACTCAAAAGAGTAGTCACTTATACCGAAGCAAGAGTTCGGAAATAAGCCCTTCTGCTCATATTCAACCATTATGGAGATAAAAAATGATAAATGTGATTGCATTCATTCACATTAAGCAAGGTCGAGTTTCAGAGTTTATAGACATATTCAAAGCGAATATACCAAAGGTTCTTGAAGAGAAGGGTTGTCTGGAGTACACGCCCACCATTGACGTTCCGACAGAGTTGCCACCTCAGGAAATGGATGAGCAGATGGTGACTATCATCGAGAAGTGGAATAGCCTTGAGGATCTAAAGACCCATTTGACAACACCCCATATGCTTGCCTATCGGAAAAAGGTTGAGGATATTGTTGAAAAACTGTCCCTCAAGGTACTGGGAGAAGCTTGACAATCAGATCGAGATACTAAGTATGGAAATTAGAAAGTATCTGGAAGCGGATTGGGATAAAATCTGGCCCATGATTGAGAAGGTATTTCGTGCTGGAGAAACATACTCCTTTTCGCCGGATATTACCGAAGAAGAGGGCTATAAAGCTTGGATAGAACTCCCACGAGAAACGTACGTAGCTTTCAATAAAGCTGGCGTCATAAGAGGGACATACTACATAAAACCGAACCAACCGGGACTTGGTGCCCACGTCTGCAATTGTGGATATATCGTCTCTGAAAGTGCGAGAGGCCAGGGTGTCGCCTCAAGCATGTGTGAACATTCACACGGCAACCAGAAAAACTACTGGTCTGTTTATACATGCAGCATGGAAAAAATTTCTGGTTACCTGGCAAAACATCCTGAAATGAAGCATGGTAAAGGGTGCCTTAATTTCAGAAAAAAAGATGAAGTTGATGTTGAGAGTATGAAACAGGTGATCAGGGAAGCATTGAACCGAAAATAACCAATTATTTCTATCACCGGCATGAAAGACATTAATAATATAGAAGCTATATGATGAAAACAATCGGACTGTTGGGAGGTATGAGCTGGGAATCCACGGCTACATACTACCGGGAAATAAACGAGGGGATTAAAAAAAATCTGGGCGGTTTGCATTCTGCAAAGATCTTGCTCTACAGTGTGGATTTTGCCGAAATTGAAAAGCTGCAGCATTTGGATAGATGGCCTGAAATGGCGGTAATTCTTGGAGATGCGGCAAAACGTCTGCAAAATGGGGGCGCCGACTTTGTTTTAATCTGTACAAACACCATGCATAAGGTTGCCCCCGAGATTGAAGCGAACCTTCATATCCCTTTGCTCCACATTGCGGATGCGACCGCAGATGAGATAAAGGATAAAGGAATTTTCAGGGTGGGTTTATTGGGGACCCGCTTTACAATGGAAGAGGATTTCTACAAGGGCAGGCTTGAAGATGTTCATGGAATTGACGTGCTTGTTCCAGGCGCTGTGGATCGGGAAATAGTCCATCGGGCTATTTATGACGAGCTTTGTCAGGGAGTTATCTCACCCGCTTCCAGAAGTGAGTTTGTGCGTATTATTAACATGCTATACAAACAGGGTGCCGAGGCAGTAATTCTGGGTTGTACTGAAATCGCTTTGCTGGTTCAGCAAGAGCATACAACGGTGCCTCTATTTGACACCACCAAAATTCATGCAGAAAAAGCAGTGGAAACAGCAGTCCAGTAGCAAAATTTTCGATGGGTCTTATAAGCATCAATGGTTATCAGCAATGTCCTGTTAGGTTTCTGCAAAATGAAAACTAAACGATCCCTTTAGATCACGCTAAACCCTGTCCTGAAGCAAACCACAACAGTTTTTAAAGACAATTGGATATCTATGGAAGAAGAAGCGCTTGAAAAGTTCAGACAGAAATTGCTGCAACTCCGATCGGAATTGCAGGAGCTGGAGGAAACCGGCAAAGGGACGAAGGGGCCGGTGGAGCTGGATCAGGCCAAAGTCGGCAGGCTTTCCCGCATGGATGCAATGCAGGGGCAGCAAATGGAGCTGGAAGAAGCCAGAAGACGTCAACATCAGCTTCTGAAAATTGAAGGCGCCCTGCGCCGCATTGAATCTGAAGAATATGGCACCTGTTTCATCTGTGAGGAAGAGATAGATGAACGTCGGCTATCTTTTGATCTGACCTGCACGCGTTGTGTGACATGCGCGGATAAAAAATCATAGTTGAATCAGGAACCCTTAAAAGTAGGAAATCGATAGGAAGCCAAATGGCAGATCGTTTTTTAAATGCCACACAGGAATCTGGAGAGGCGCTGTTGAGCCACCTGCGCTGTTTCTGGTGCAGTTTGTTATCTGTTTCTATTGGGCAATCCAGTTTTTATCCCGTTTCAGTGGTTAAAATCCCCGTTTGTAATAAAGGAGGCTAGCACATGTCCAAAAAGAGTGCCTTGTTATTGGGGGCGAGTGGCTTGGTTGGAGGCCACTGCCTGGACTATCTGTTAAGTGATGGATACTACAGCCAGGTACACGTATGGGGCCGGCGACCTCTACCAATTGAACATCCCAGATTGGTCCAACACCAGGTGAATTTTGATCAGCTAAAAGATCAGCACCCTGATGTTGATGCAGACGACGTGTTTTGCTGCCTAGGCACCACGATCAAAAAAGCGGGGTCACAGGATGCATTTTATGAAGTTGATTTTACCTATACTACAGAAATTGCCAAATTGAGCTTCGCTGGGGGGGCGGAACAGTTCTTAATTGTCAGTGCGCTGGGGGCAGATCCCGGGTCGTCAATCTTCTACAATCGGGTTAAGGGCGAAGTTGAACAGACAATTACGCAAATAGGCTTCCAAGGATTCCATATTTTTCAACCGTCCCTGTTGCTGGGGGAGCGCCAGGAAAAACGATTCGCAGAAGAGATCGGTCAGAAAATATTCAAATGGCTCTCTTTTGCATTTAGAGGGCGACTAAGAAAATATAGAGCCATTCAAGGGCAGGCAGTTGCCGCTGCGATGGTGAAGATTGCCAGGGAAAATCGCAGTGGGAAACAGATATTTGAATCCCACCAGATTCAGACGATCTCCGACCAACATTGAGCTTGAGAGAGCCGATTCAGTTATTTCGCTGGCAGTAGGGTCAGCGTCTCCCCTAGTTTTTTATCTGCATAAAAATGCATGGGTACCTGATCCCCGTTGGCCCATGTTTCGACCAGATCATCGTAAAACGGACTCAGATAGTGCCCGGATTGTCCCGGAGGACTGATGATCGTTGATTGTTCCGGGTTGGCAAAGTCAACCATCATACGAATCACGCCACCTGCACTCATGTTAAAGGGTTTGGCCGAATCCCAGAAACCTGAATTAATCGTATGGTGCGATCCGTGTGTGGGGACCGATTCCAGGTTCAGGAATGGCAGTTTGCTTCCCAGGGGATGATCAAAGGCCATTTTATGCATTTCACCCCAGCGCCAACTGTCTGTATCGCTCCCCAACTTTTCTGTCAAATATTGAATGGCCTCAGACATGCTCCTGCGTATGATGTCATCTCTGTCTTCTGTTGCTGCAGTTGTGGTGTCGTCATAAAGCGGGTCTGCCGGTTGATGAATGATGCGGGTCAGAAGCAGATCCGGCACATAATACAGGTATTCCCGACCCAGATCTTTCTCCCAGATTTCCTCCCCAATCTCATCTTTCAGAGTGTTTCCCATCATCAGGTAGTAGAAATAGTTGAACAAGGTGGCGGCGGCACTGCTCATTTCAATATTGTAATCCCAATTTTTAAACAGGTTCTGGCAGATTTCCAGTTTTTCGTCACTCTCGCAGACAGAGAGTACCAGAGGAACCCAGCGTTGAGCCACCACAGAAACGGTATCCGACTGCATGCCTTTCAACTCCTTGAACGAGACTTTCTGCTGAGGTCGGGTCATCATCATCTGTCGAAATCGTATCGCTCTTTCAAACAGGTAATAGTTGGTCAGGTGGTAAGAGACGTTTCCCGGCTCATTGTTAAACGAAGCGACGTAGCCGGATTTCGGATTATAATCAAAGGGGATCTTTTCAAAGGGTACAAACCCCTGCCAATCGTATTCGCCTGTCCATCCGGGAACCGGAAGAGAGCCGTTCCCCTTTTTTCGGATAGGCGGGCCTGCTGTAAATTGCCAGCCGATATTTCCTTCTTTGTCCGCGTACCCAACATTCAGATTCATGGTTCTCGCATAGGAGAGCGCTTTTCTGAACTCATCGAAGTTTTTTGCCTTCACCAGTTGCATCAAAGCATCGATGTCCCGATCAGGCAGGTCGAGCAGGGTCCATTGCATTGCAGCATTCGGCGGCGCGTCGGGTAGTACATCAGATATCATCGGACCATGTCTGGAGATACGGATATTCAGCGGATCTGTTCTGAAACCCTCGCCTGTCTTAATACGGATCACATCGTTCAGGATCTTGAAATTTCGATATCCCGTTTCGGTCAGGTACTGCCCGGGATTGTCCGGATTGATTTTTTCGATGAAATAGTCCATCTCATCTCCCCTGCCATTCACTGCACTGAAAGCCATGAAGCCGTTAAATCCCAAAGGACCAAGGCTAGGAACCCCGGGGAGAACACCACCCATAGCATCTATCTCGCCTCCCTTGAGATGCATCAGGTAAAATAGTCCTGGCAGTGTGGGGGCGAGGTCCGGGCTTCCGGCAAACATCGCCTGACCTGTATCTGTCATGCTACCCGCAAAAAGCATCCAGTTGCTGGCTGCAATATCCAACGGAAAGGGAAACTCGTCCACAGCACTGGATTTTCCTGCAGTTGTTGTTCCGGTCGTTGTTGGAGGGATGGTTTGATTGCTACGGTCAGTTGTCTTTCCATCCACAGCCAGGGTTGGACCAAAGTCGGGATAGGAGGGGATAATCCTTTTCAGGAAGTTGTCACCGGCTTTTTTGCGAATCTTGTGTAAAACCAAATCAATTTTTTTGGAGCGGGTCAAACTGTAGGACATCAATGAGGCAACCACTATGGAGTCCTCCGGGACCCAGAGTTGAGGTTTTCCGCCCAGGAAAAAGTATTCACGAGGGAGATGGTCGGTTGTTTTAATATAAGTGTTTACGCCTTTGGAAAACGCCTGGAGGGCATCCTTGGTTTCCTGCAACAAAAGAGGGTAACTGGCTTTTGCCCTGCGATAGAACCCCACGGTTTTCAAAAATCGATCTTTGGCGAGGGTCCGCTCTCCAAAAAGTGTGGATAGCTCACCGCGACCTGCCAGGCGGGTCATATCCATCTGGAATAAACGTTCTCTCGCGATGATGTATCCCTGAGCGAAAAAGAGATCCGTTTCGTTGTGGGCAAATATGTGGGGAATACCATGCTCATCTGTTTTAACTTCAACCGGGGCAATCAGTCCCTGCAATGTTTCTGTCCCACTATACTCGGGGACTGCCGATCTGAAAAAATATTGAAAAGCAAATACCGCTGCCAATCCCAATATAATAAGGATACTAAGCCCAATTTTGACGATTTTCATTGTTCTTCCACTTTAGAGGTGAATTTTTGTAGATGTTTTTTCGGCTAGCTGCCATGCTGCTTAAAGAGTACGAAGGAAGCCTAGCACAAAGAGAAAAATTATCAAATTATAAACAGACGGACTTGGTAATAAGAAACAAGACGGCAATATTGTAGGAATATGAATAATATGGGATAATTAGTGTGTCTCACCCAGACTCTCACACAGATCCAATTCGGTGTAAATGATCTGATTGATATTCAGGAACGGACAGTTCTAAAATGATATTATCCGGAGGCTAAAATGCTACTCAAAGGTTCATGTCACTGCGGTTCGGTTCAATTTCAGGTTGAATCCCCTCATCCCTATCCATACAATCACTGTTACTGCTCGGTATGTCGTAAAACCGCCGGAGGCGGTGGTTATGCGATCAATCTCAGTGGGGTGTATGAGACATTGAAAATAGAGGGAGAGGAACATAAACGTATTTATCATGCGTTGATTGATGGGCAGCAAAGCCCGATGGAAAGACACTTCTGCCTACATTGCGCCAGTGCCTTGTGGGTTTATGATGCCCGCTGGCCGGATCTGGTTCATCCGTTTGCGTCCGCCATCGACACAGAACTCCCCATACCACCAGAACGAACACATTTAATGCTCGATAGTAAAGGAGCATGGCCGGAATTGAACCTCAAGCCAACTGACAAAAGCTTTCCGAAATATCCCGATGAAAGTATCGCCCAGTGGCATGAAAGGTTGAATTTAACCAAATGATCAGAAATATGGGTAGAAAAATAGATAAAATGAAACCCGCAGTTGATAAAAATATACTCATATTTTTGTCCGGGTTTATGTGGGTAGCGGTGGGAACTATGCTTCTGTATTTATCATATTCCTGGTTGAATGCCTCCCATGCTCAGAATTCTTTCCTGTTTGCAGGAGTAGGCGTTACTGCCGCATTGGTGATCCACCATTTTGGTTTTTTGAAAATCGTCGATAAAAATCTGGGGCGAATACTGCCACTGGAAGGCAAGCAATGTGTTTTTTCATTCATGCCCTGGAAGAGTTATGTACTCGTTGCGGTCATGATCATCATGGGTGTCCTGTTGCGGCACTCTCCGCTACCCAAACCTTACCTATCGGTGTTATATATTGGCATCGGGCTGTCGCTCATTCTTTCGAGCGTACGATATTTAAGAGTCCTTTTGAGTCAAGTCAGAAAAGGCTGAACTTCCTGAAAAAGCGATCTCGCCTGCTAAAGAGCGCGAAAAAGTCTATTGACAAATAACTTTGCCATAAAAAAACTCGAACACAAGTAAAGTGCGAACAAGTCAGTTAATTTTCCACTTCCAAATTTGGAGATAGAAATGGATAAAATGGAACGAATGACTCAAACCATCAAGGACTTCGCTCTGGGAGGAGGAGCGGTAGCTGTGGGGATTGCGACCACTGAAACCCTTGAGGGGGGGCCGCTGTCTACCGATCTCTCTTACGTTTTGCCAGGTGCAAGGTCCGCCATTGTATTTGCCCTGCCGTTTGATCAGGATGTGATTGAGTCATTTTTAAAAAAAGAAGATATGGGGGGGCTGAATATCAATAATCGGCGGGTTAATACCATGGCGAGCGGGATCTCACTGGAGCTCTCTTCGTATCTCAATATGAAGGGGATCGTTTCGGCTCCGGTAACAGCCAATGGCGTATATCGCAAGGATGTCCAGGGGGGAGCGTATGCAGAAATCCCCCCCCTTTCACACCGTTATCTGGCGGTTCGTTCCGGTATTGGTCATTTCGGCTTTTCTGGCAACGTCATTACAGCACAGTATGGCGCGGCCGTGATCCTGGGATCTGTTTTGACTCAGGCAGAATTGATTCCGACGGAGCCGTTGCCTCCTGATGAAAACTATTGTGATGACTGCAAGCTCTGCCTGTCCAGCTGTGCTTCGGGATTGATGTCTAAAACAGAAAAAGCCTCAGTAACCATGGGCGGAATGGAATTCAGTTATTCCAAAAGACTTTCCTATAGCCGTTGTGATTATGTCTGTGGCGGGTTTGCGGGACTCCATTCTTCTGGGAAATGGTCTACCTGGTCTCCAGCCCGGTTCCCCATCCCCGAAAAAGACGAGGAGTTTCTGCCTGCGGTACTGAATGCGGCCGACGCATACAGAAGACGGATTAAAGAGGACTTCGGAGCGAATCTTTATCATCCGCTAACACCCGGAAACAAACTGGATTTCACCTGCGGTCATTGCCAGTTTCTTTGCCACCCGGATAAAAAAGTACGTCAGGAGCGTTACAAAATGATCACTAACAGTGGTGTGGTTATCCAGGAAGCAGATGGTCGTGTGCGGGCTGTCAAACCGGAAGAGGCGATTGCCCATCTGGACGCAATGGATGCTGAAACCAGAGCCCTCTACGAATAGGAACGGTCATCACAGCCGGGCAGTGCCTGGCTGACCTGCTTGCTCTCCCCCGCTGCCCCCGACGTTTCAGTTTTGTAGACCGCTTCATCATTGATTGACTGTGCTTGTTTTTCTGCAACCCGATGTAAATCAATGATATTTGAAAATAAGGCATGACGAAAAAATACAATTTATTCCATCGTTAAGCAAGCTAATATCGCATTTTGTAAAATTTGTAACTGTTCAGCATTTGCTCCACCGAGGGGATCATTTTGAATCACAATCCCTTCGACTCCGGAAGTGTGGTGAATAGTCATAAAAATCAATATTCAATCTATTAGGGGAGACAAGCTATGGCAGTGAACATACTCGCATTTGGACCGAATGGAAGTGGGAAAGGAACTCAAGGCGCAATTGTTAAAGAAAAATATGGTACCGACCATATTGAATCTGGCGCAATCTTCAGAGAGCATATCAAGGGCGGAACTGAACTTGGAATGAAAGCCAAAGAGTTTATCGACAAAGGAGATCTGGTTCCTGACGAGATTACCATTCCCATGGTTTTGGAAACATTGGCAAAATCCAAAGAAAAAGGCTGGTTGCTGGATGGATTCCCCCGCTCAAAAGCTCAGGCTGAAGCGCTGGATGCTTCTTTGACCGAGGCGGGCATGAAACTGGACTATGTTATCGAAATCGAATTGGATCGCGAGATTGCCAAAGAGCGCATCATGGGACGCCGGTTGTGTGCCAATGATAATAACCATCCCAATCACATCGCTTTTGAAGCCATTAAGCCGGTCGAAAAAGATGGTAAATTGGTTTGCAGGGTCTGTGGCGGCGAATTAAGTGCGCGGGCGGATGACCAGGACGAAGATGCGATCAGTAAGCGTCATGATATCTATTATGATACAGACACAGGAACCATGGCGGCTGTGAACTATTTTAAGAATGCCGGAAAATCAAAAGTGATCACAGTAGACGGTTCTATCAGCATTAAAGAAGTGACTGCAGCCATCCTGAAGGAACTCAATTAATTCAGAGTGACAACAGATCAGGAATGAAGCGACTTTAGAAACTGGTTGACGGCTTCCCAGTACTGTTTGAATTGCTCAATGTTATTGTGGTCAGCGCCGTCAACGGTGACGAGGGTTTTTGTTCCCCCCCACTGCTGATACAGGTTTTCCGAAGACTGGTTCGGGACGATATTGTCCCGATTCCCCATCAGAAACAGGGCCGGAGCGTCGATCTCCGGCGCTAAATCAACCGAGGCAAACTTATGTTTGAGCAGTAACCCCAATGGAAAAATGGGATAGTGCTTTCTGGCCACATTTAGTAGACTGTCAAGGGGTGTTACCAAGATTAATCCGCGAACCTTTCTTTTGGAAGCAACATGGGTCGCTACTCCTGATCCCAGACTTCTACCCATCAAAACGATATCAGACGTGTCAATATTCTTTTCCTGGATCAGATAATCCAGAATGAAAAGCGCATCTTCCCTCAAATCGGCCTCTGACGGTTTCCCCTCGCTCTCCCCAAATCCACGATAGTTCATGAACAGAAAAGAATCAGTGTCAAAATGGTTTATCAGCGTCAAATTGCCTGAAACCTCTTCCGCATTGCCACCAAAATAGACAATCAATGGTTTTTCTTTGGAAATCTCCTTGTGCAGAAACCAACCGTGCAGCTTGATTCCGCCTCTCTCGATGACTGTTTCATATTGGGCAAACTCGTCCTGACGGAAATTAATATTTTTTTGTGGGAAAAAAATAAATTTATCCTGGAAGAGATACAACAAAGCAGTCAACACAACGTAACCACCGACAACAAACTTCAAGATTGTGATCATCGTTTCAGGTGTCCGTTTTCAAGGTTAAGGGGTGGTATTTTATAAATAAATATCGGTCACTATTCAATACTGTAGTAAATTCAGGGAACACGAAAAAAATATCGTGTCCCCAGATTTACGATCTCCTGGGTTGACTGTCAAAAGCCAGCCTGCTTATTAAGTAGCTTATGACAGAACAGATACAGTTGTCAGCAAAAACAATACTATGACAGAATTCAAATATCTCATCTGTTTAAGGTGCAGCCTCTCGGAAAACAAAATGTCCTGTTTATCTGACCTCTCTGCTGATGGGCCGGTTTTCAGCGACTTCAGGAGGATTGCCAGATTCAGATTGAGCAGAGATAATTATCCACTTGAGTTGTCATGCAAGAAACGATAGCATGGGGTCAACGCGACGAATCTAATATCATCAAATAGTTGCAGGAGTTAGTATGGGGGAAGAAGCCTCAGCCGAAAAAAACGACCAGTTTTCGAAAGTCGAAGAGCGCATGAACCACATCCTGAATGTGGACGATGGGATAAAAACGACGTATAGCGAACTGCGGAATTTCTATTCCATCATCGGAAACGATATCAAGGGGGCTATTGCCAAAAGATTGTCCAGATTGATGATGGAGGTGATGAATTTCCATAATACCTATATTAATGGAAAGACACCCAGAAAGGATGAGATACTGGCTTCCATCGAGAAAAAATTCAACGATTTGCTAAACAACATCCCTGATATTAATCCTCAGAATACTCAGGCAATCTTCCAGTTTTTGCGGGAAATTTTACCCGCATTCATGCAGCTTAAAGCACATAGTGCCAAGGCTATCAAAAGAGAAAAGAAACCCAAAAAGATAAAACAGCTGGAAAGCCGGTTGCATATCGCCGATTATCTGGTGCGGGATGTATACACAATCCACAGCGCCCTGCTGCACTACGCCTACTTCGATCAGTATGCTCTGGTGTTAATCCGCTCAAAGGTTAACAAAGATAACATTAAAGATCTCATCAAAGATATTCAGACAATTATAAAACAGTCATTTAAAACGTCGAAAAATGAAATCCTGGATATTCGAAATCTCAGGGTGATCAGCCTGATGACCCTGAGAATAAGGATTCGTTTGGGTGTTTATGAGTCCTGTCAACTGTTCAGTACCTATAATAAAATCCTGAAACGCCTGCCCCGACAACTCGTCCAACAGTTTAATACCCGATACTTTGCCCTACGCAGGGATACAGCCAAGGATATCGACCAATTGAAAGATAGTGACGAGTACAAGGGGATGACAAAGAAGTTTATCACGCTGAAACTGAAGAAGTTTTATAACCTGATGCGCCTCTACCAGATTAATGTGAATCGTCTGTTTATTATTGAAGACCGTATTCAAAAGGGCTTTTCAAATTTTATCGAGAAAATCGAAGGGGTGATCCCGATTAATGAGAAAACGGCATTACTGGATGCGCTTCAGGAGAGTCTCAACGATGGGGTCGCTAAATATCTGCAAATCAGTGCCGGATTGCCCAGAAATGAGGATTTGAAAAAGAACAGTATCAAGACATTGTTTTCCTTTATTATCAGTTTCTACAGTAATGTCCTCAAGGATACTTACACACCGGACTCCTGTCGGGACATTGCTATCCGCGCCATGAAACTGACCACCCCCCCTAAAGAACAGATGCTGAACAGCCAGGAATTAGCATTATTAGAGAGTGAGCTCTTCAAAAGAGATGAAAAAGTTCTCAATCCCTTCTTTCAGGGGATTGTCAGCCTGGTTGCAGGTGAAGAAGAAGAACAGGCGGTGGTTGAACCGCTCATGGCTGCTTTGGAAGTGGATTACAAACGGGGCAAAAAACGGGATATGCGTGATCAAACCGTCGACCAGTTTGCAGCCGCTCTCGGACCGACTGAACTCGCTCTACTGGAGGAGATTCTTAATGTGGTCCCCCATGACCGGGAACGAGTGTCCAGTAAGCTGGGGAAAATTTATCAAGAGGCTATTGAGAAGTACCCCACGCTAGTGAAAAAAAAGGTCAACCAGTTAGAGAGAATCGAACCCACAGACTCGGAAAAAGAGAAACGCAGGAAGTCTGTGACAGATAAATATTATCGTTTACTGCTCAAATCACTGGAATACCATACTGATAGACCTTCCACGGCTGAATTTCTGAAAAAAGCCCAGGATGAGGAAGTGGCGAACAGCAAAGCAGAGAAAGACCTTGAAGAGATGCATTCGATATACAATATCAGCTATCTGATTTCACATTGGAAGAGCGAAACAGATAAATCAATCATTGGGTTGTGCCTGGGGACGGGTGAAATGAGCCAACCGCCGGGAAAATTCCGAGATTTTGGTCGCAGTGAGGTCAGCAAAATGAAAGGCTATTTTAATAGTGAGCATCTCGGTGAGGTCGAAAAGCATTACAAAACGCTGGTAGAAAATATCGGACCTGACTATTTGAAAGTGCCTAAACCGTATTCTAAAATCGAATATATGATTCTCTATTCAGCCAAGCAGTTGATTGTGGAATTGAGAAACCCTGCCAAGTCCTATCCACGAATACATGAGAGATTAAGCGCTATATCCGGTAAGAAATAAATAATGTTTTTATTCTTTAACGTACCGTTTTTCCTAGAAATAGCAGCAGCATTAACTCCAGAGGCCAGACGGTGTGCAGAAGGATCAGAAGTTCCGGTGGGTAAATTACGGCAATCTTCCGGTTGCGGGTGATAAATGCGGTCAGTATTCCTCCCACAATATATCCGAAAAAGAGTAGAAAACCCGATATGTGAATCAGGCGCTCTTCTGAATCAAGCTTGTCAATCTGCTCTTGATTAAAGGATTGCAAACCACCACTCTCATCTGTATCGTCTTCGCTGCTATCCTCATCTTCCCAGCTGGTATTTGAAAGTTCGTTATCGCCGGTGGTTGCGTCTGTGCCCTCTGTCGGTTCTTCCTCACTATCCCAATCGACTTCTGATAGATCGGAAGACGCTTGGGAATCGGATTGTTGGGCGACAGATATAGAGGCATTTAGGCTGATGGCCGCTGAAAACAAGAGCAAGACGATGATCAGCATAAAGCAGAAATGGGTGGGTTTTCGTTTTGTCATTTCAGTACGATGTTACAAATTATCTGTCAACAGTTGTTTATTTTGCCTGAGCGTACGGAATTCCATCTGCAGCAGGAACTTGCGCTCGACCAATTAAACCGGCCAGGACAATCATGGTTAATACGTAGGGAAACATCTGGATGAACTGCCCCGGTATGGGTATGACACCCTGGATTCTGATTTGAAAAGCGTCCGCAATCCCAAACATCATACAGCCCACTAGCGTTAACTTTGGCGTATACCTGCCAAAAATCAGGGCTGCCAGGGCGATAAAGCCACGACCGGCGGAGATATTGTTAACGAATGAGCTGCCATGGGCAATGGATAAAAAAGCGCCTCCCAGGCCTGCCAGCAGCCCGCTGATCCAGACGGCATAGTAACGCATCAAATAGACATTTATGCCAGCCGTTTCAGCCGCTTCGGGGTTTTCTCCTACTGCTCGCAGACGCAGCCCGAAGCTGGTTTTGAAGATGACAAACCAGGTGACGGGTACCATGGAGAAAGCGAAAAAAACCAGGATGGAATACTTGCCCAGCAGGGTTGCCAGAATCGGAATCTCTGAAATAACCGGAAGATGAATGATCGGCAACATCAGCTGAATGTTCGGTGTCACGGTGGTTGAGTTATACAACGCATTCGACAATACGGCTGGAACCCCAATGGCGAGGAGGTTGATCGCGGTTCCGCTGACCACCTGGTCTGCCTGATAGCGAATGCTGGCAATTCCGTGAATATGAGCGACCAATCCACCCAGCAGCATGGCCGCCAGCAACCCGTACCAAGGGTTGGCGGTTTCGTAGGCTACCACAGCACCGGTAAAGGCCCCAAAAATCATGATTCCGTCCAAAGCGATGTTGACGACGCCGGCTCGTTCGGAAAACAGGCCTCCCAGTGCCGCCAGGATCAGCGGTGTGGACAGTCGTAACCCCGATGCGAATAATTCAAGATCCAGCACTTCCCACATAAATTATCTCTTTTCAATCCTATCATTTTATCAAGCTTCCTTTCCACGAATCCCGACATAACTCAGGAGCTTCTTAAAAAGCTTGTCTGTTGCAACGAATAGCACAATAACCCCCTGCAGTACCATCACCAGGTCTTTGGAGAGGTTGTCAAAATTCAGATCCAGAAAGAGGCTGCCCCTGATGAGTGCGCCAAAAAGCAGCGCTGCCAGGATCACCCCGACGGGATGATTGCGGCCTAAAAGAGCGACAGCTATACCGATAAATCCCACCCCGGAAGAAAAACTGTCATGGAATGTGTAGCGATACCCCATCACTTCAGATATCCCCACCAAACCGGCAAAACCACCCGCAATGAACATGGCCATGACTATGTTTTTGTTAACGTTGATTCCGGCATACTTGGAGACGCTGTTGCTGATCCCGACTGCTCGAATTTCATATCCCCAACGGGTTTTCCAGAGAATCAGATAGGTCACCAGGCACGCCAGGAGCGCCACCACAAACCCCATATTCAAAGGCAGGGTTTTAGGTATAATTGGGATCAGCTCATGAATCCGGGGAATTCTGGCTGCTTCCGGAATAAAATCGGTCTCCAGGATCTGGGTGCCCTCACGGTGGAAAGGCCCTACAACCAGATAGTTCACCAGACTCCAGGCGATCATGTTCATCATGATGGTATTGATCACTTCATGCCCACCGAAACGGGCCTTCAGTAAACCGGGAATCCCTCCCCAGATACCGCCTGCTATAAACGAAACGATCATGCAAACCGGAATGATGAACCAGGCCGACCAGCCGTCCAACCAGATTGCCACCAGTGTGACTGCCATGGCTGCGATATACAGCTGTCCTTCAGCACCAATATTGAACAGCCCACAACGAAAACCGAATGCAACCGAGAGACCCGTGAAGATAAGGGGGGTCGCATAAAACAGCGTATAACCAATGCCATTCAGGGAAAAAAGAGAGTTTTTGAAAAAGATCCAATACACCACCAGTGGATTTTCACCCACGGAAAAGATGAGTATTGCGCCTACCAGCATCGCTGCAAAAACCGATATGACAGGGAGTAAAAAAATTTCAAACTTTTTCGAAAACATGGCAGTAGTTCCAGGTTAAAGACAATTTATAAAAACCGGGTTAGTGATGGCCGGTCATCATCATGCCGACCTTTTCCATATCAAACGTATCAGAACTGACTTCCCCTGCAATTTCCCCCTCAAACATCACCAGGGTCCTGTCAGAGAGTGACCGGATCTCTTCCAGTTCTGCTGAAATCAATAAAATGGCAACCTTATCACTTCTCAAATCCAGAATCTGCTGGTGGATAAACTCAATGGCTCCAATATCAATGCCGCGGGTCGGTTGCGCAATAATCAGTAATCGGGGTTGCTGGCTCAGCTCTCTTGCGACGATCACCTTTTGCTGGTTTCCCCCGGAGAGTGTCCCAGTGGGAATGTCTGCCAGCGGCGGTCGAATATCAAACTTCTCTACCAGCTCTTCTGCGTTTTTTGCGATGCGGGAAAAGTCCAGAAACCCATTTTTGCGGCAGAAGGGAGGACGATAATGGAACCCGAGAATCTGATTGTCAGCGTTGGAGTAAGTAGAGAGAAACCCGTGGGCTGCACGATCAGCGGGAATGTGGGCAATCTGCAGTTCTCTGATCTTGCGGGCGGACAGATTGGCAATATCGTCCCCGAGATACCAGACAGTTCCTGAATCCAGTTTTCGTAAACCGGTCAACACTTCTACCAGCTCTGTTTGACCGTTTCCTTCCACGCCTGCAATTCCCAGAATCTCCCCCTCTTTCAATTCAAAGGAGACGTTTTTGAGCCGCGGTTTGTCGTCCACCGTCACACAGAGATCTTCAACTTTTAAGACAGTCTTGCCTGGTGTAACAGGCGTTTTATTCAATTCAAAGAGGACTTCTCTGCCCACCATCATATTGGCTAGAATATTGGCCGTTGCTTCACTCGTCGGTAATTCTCCAACCTTTTTGCCATTGCGCATGACTGTGACATCGTCAGAGATTTCCAGAACCTCTTCCAATTTGTGGGTGATAATGATAATGGTTTTTCCCTGTGCCTTGAGTCGGCGCAGAATTTGAAAGAACTCTTTGACTTCCAGGGGGGTCAGAACAGCGGTAGGTTCGTCCAGAATCAAGATCTCAACGTCTCGGTAGAGGGCTTTCAGGATTTCTACGCGTTGCTGCAATCCCACTGAAAGGTTCTCCACTTTAATCTGGGGATCAATCTCCAGGCCATAATCATCAGAGAGCTTTCTGATTTTCTCTTCAGCCTGGGTTAGTTGCAGGACCCCGCTGCGACTGACAGGTTCCATGCCGAGGATGATATTCTCGGCGACGGTCATGGGCGGGATCAGCATAAAGTGCTGATGCACCATACCGATGCCGTTCCGGATAGCGTCCTGCGGGCTCGCAATCTTTTTTTTCTTACCAAATAGTTCGATTTCGCCGGCGTCTGCCTGGTAAAAACCATACAGAATTTCCATGATAGTGGTTTTACCGGCACCATTTTCACCGATGATAGCATGGATGGTCTCCTGGCGAATGTTTATATCAACTGCATCATTCGCCAGGGTCTGTGCGAACCGTTTGGTAATCTGTTGCAGACGAACAGCAAACATCATGCTTATCGTTTGTCTGGTACGATGATATCGCCGTTGATGATTTTCTTCCTGAAAAGATTCACCACTTTTTCCATTTTACGTGTCACCAGCTTGCGGTTGTACTTGTCAATGGAATAGCCGACACCATTATTTTCCAGCCCAAAAACATGAAAACCACCGGAAAGATCGCCGCTCTGAATTCTTTTGATGGTGGAAAAAACAGCAATATCTACCCGCTTCAGCATGGATGTCACGATTTGACCCGGGACGATATAATTCTGGTTGGAATCAACGCCGATCCCGTAAACACAATTATCTACACGTTTGCGGTTTTTGGTTTTCGGGAAACAAGGGCCTCTGCCGTTCTCTTCTTTTAACGCATCAAAAAGACCGTTTCCAGAACCGCCGGCTGCTGCATAAATAACCGAGCTACCTTTACCCATCTGTGCTTTGGCAATCTCTTTGGCTTTTGCTGGATCATTCCAGGCAGTCGGTGTGTTTCCGACATAGTTGACCACCACTTCAATGTTTGGGTAAATCTTCTTGGCGCCTTCCCGGTATCCCACTTCAAATTTATGGATGAGAGGAATTTCCATGCCACCAATAAAACCCACCACTCGTTTGCCATCGATGACACGGGAGCGCATGCCGGCAATCATTCCAACCAGGTAGGAACCTTCATGCTCCTTGAAGACCAAAGAGGAGACATTGGGTAGATCTACGACAGCGTCCACAATCGCGAATTTTACGTTGGGATATTCTGTAGCCACGTTTTTAACAGCGGTGGCATTGGCGAATCCGATGCCGAAAATCAGATCGTATCCCTCAGAGGCAAATGCTCTCATGGCTTCCTCGACTGCACTCGAATCACCGGGTTCTACATCTTTGAGATAGATGCCCAGTTCATCGCGCGCTTTGAGCGCGCCCTCATAGGCTGATTGATTAAAACTGCGATCGTTTTTTCCGCCAGCATCGAAAACCATTCCGACTCTCACCTCAGCCCAGGCTGGAATTGAAATTACAAGTGACAATATCAAAACCACTAAAATTTTTTTCATCTCTTCTCCGAGTTTAAGGTTGGAACAACGGTTTTCATTGGTTGCGCGACAGCAGCGGTCCACTCAATGAAATAAAACTACAAATTATAAATCTGTCGGTTTTTAACGGGGCTTTTGCACCGAACTTCTCAGCCCAAAAGATACCGTATCAAGCGCAAAAGTCAATAAGAAAAATGGATCCCTTATTGACTCTTTGAAAGTAATTAAGGATGTCTGAAGCCTCAGTTGGACGCGATCCTAACGGATCCAGACATTGAGTCCCTCTTTTCTCATTTTGGATTTTTCGGCTGTAGATGAGCGCCAATTGTAATTATAGACGGCACCCTCCCATTCACCATACATGGCATTTGGCAGAACAAAATAGCGGTGTCCGAATTCATGTTTCAGCTTATCCACCGCTGCTTTACGTTCAGCCACCCCTTTGTGTCCGAATGCGGCATCGTGGTCATTCAAATTATCGCCGAAAAGCATGATAATACTATACTTTTTAGCGATGGCATCTCTTCGGGGCTGTTTACTGGAAGATGCATCTCTCAGGAACATATGACTCTCTGTCGCTTGGGGGAAACCAAGAGTCCGCATATTTTTCAGCGTATTTTGCATTCCGGGGATCTTTCGATCTTTTTTAATTTTGCGATTGGATAAGTAAATGATCGCCACACCTTTTGCGTCGGCATATTTCAAAAAATCCAATGCTCCCGGAATTGCCTCGGCTTCTGCAGCATCAATCCAATCAAACCATCCATGAGGATATCCCGTCTGTTTTTGAACAACCATCGCCTGATATGGACTGTTGTCCAGCAGTGTCTCATCCAGGTCCAGTACAATTGCCTTCTGTTTAGGAGTTGATTTCTTCAGCTCCATATCAAGGACGACCTTTGCCAGATTGAATGTCTGATAAGCAATGGCGCGAAACTCTGCAGATGTTTGGTGCCAAAGTGTCGACATCACCAACTGGTCTGGTAAAAGATCCACTTTTGGATACGTTTTTGCCATGGCCGGCACTGTCCAAAATATAATAAATATCCCTAGTGCGAGTTTTACAGCTCTTTTCATCTGGACCTCGTAAAATGAGATGTTATTTGATTTGTAAAAGAAGGGGGAAATAATCAGAGAAATCCATGTTAAAACTTCATGACCGCTCTGAGTCAAATTTTTTAAAACTTTATCAACTGATAAAAAAATACAGAATAATAAATTGAAGGTCAAATAACTTTTACGATTAAAAACATATATGGAAAAAGTCGTCCATATTCATCCAAGTCGATACTGGGAAGTTATCGGTTGAATTGTTGACGAAAATATTTTTAGTAAAAAGATCGATAGACTTAGATCACTGATATGCAGTGTGACTAGATCGAAATCGACAATCCCTCGAAAAACGGATGGGTTTAAAAATAAGTGATATTGAGTTAATCAATATCAAAAACAGGAATGGATGGAGACATTTTTTTTGTACTTTTTTAAGAATAATTCTCCATTTTCAGCACTGATTTTGATTTTTCCTATGAATTCGTCCAATTTCCCCCAATTTCTTTTTAAACAAAGGGAAGCTTCTTAAAAATCAAGATAAGTTGAATATCTGATTTACATTCGATGCATTTGAGGTTGGCCGGTTCAGAAAACAATATTTTTCTTTGAGTTTGATTTGTTTCTGAAAGAGTAAACTATATCAATTAGTAATATGCATATTTCCCATATTAGGATACAGATCTTTGCGATAGCACTGGAAGAAAAGTGCTTTGAAGAGAAAAACCAAAGGAAATGGCAAGAAATATGCAGCAATAAGGATATCTAATAAAAAGTCAGTAGGAACCATTCATGAAGTAAACCGAGGTCAGAATATGGAATCGACAAAGAGTAAAAGACTGGTCATGGTCGGTATCCGTCGTAAGGGAGAGAAAGGGTTCAAAACCCGGGTCAAGGATGAGGCAGTCCCCGGCCCGATAAATATTAGAAATCTACATCTTCCGATAACGGAACAAATCAAAATAGAAAAGGAAAGTCTTATAAAACAATAGCCAGGAAGTCCTCCCGGGTTTTTGAATCCTCTGGAGCATGGTTCCTGCATTTATGATTGTTAATTGTGCGCAATCTCTGGTTGCGCATCTAACTACCAAAATGCAGGTCAGATAAATCTAAAAAAGGATCAGAAATGACTGAGAAGAGCCGTCTGACGATCTATGAATATCTAAACCCAAATGGCGACCCGGACAAATACGTTTGCGCCGGACATGTCGATTCGGTGGCCTTTCGTGATGCAGTGCAACAGGCGTATTCCGTAAAACCATTAGTTGTACAGCACCGTTGGCGCCGAACCAAGCGAATTGTGAAACGAGATCCCGAGAAAAAAAGGGCTCGGGGATATACCACCGATGTAGTCTGTTTTTCGGAGGAGCCCGATTCTCATGCCGTTACCGTCGGAATTCTCTAATCTCCCTCCTGTTCGGTGCCAGTTTGACGTTCCGGCACCGGGCAAGCCTCATATTCAGTAAATTACCTGCTCTTTAAAATGTCTGCGACATAATGAGATGTAACGATCATTTCCTCCGATTTCAATCTGGGATCCTTCCCGAATCGCCTGATTATTTTCGTCCATTCTCACAACCATGATCGCTTTTTTGCCACAGTGACAGATTGTTTTCAATTCCTTAAGTTCATCAGCCCAAGCCAGCAGTGCCTGACTGCCTTCGAACAGATTTCCCAGGAAATCAGTCCTCAATCCAAAGGTCAGGACCGGAATACCGAGTCGATCCGTCACTTCGCTCAATTGGAAAACCTGCTCCTTGGATAGAAATTGCGCTTCATCCAGCAGGACACAATCTATTCTGTCTTGTTCATGATGCTCCGACGTTATTTTAAATAAATCGTCTTCAGGACCAAAAATATTGGCCTCGGTTTCCAGGCCGATGCGGGATTTAATTTTCCCCACGCCATAACGATCATCGATCTGGGCAGTAAAGAGTAGAGTTCTCATTCCCCGTTCCCGGTAATTATAGCTTGACTGTAGCAGAGAAGTGGTTTTCCCTGCATTCATCGTCGAGTAGTAGAAGTATAGTTTTGACATGGCTCACTCGTGCTGATGGTTGGGTTTCTTTGACAACAGTTTACTCAATCATCCGTTCCCTGGATAGACCTTCTTTTTGATTTTAGAACGCTGCGATGGCGCTTGTTTTCCATGCGTTTAATTCTGGACCGGTAAGGTGTAACTGGTTTTTTATGGACTTTGGGTTTTTGAGCTGCCCGGTGGATCAATGAAATCAAACGGTCCCGTGCATCTATCCGGTTACGTTCCTGGCGTCGAAAGCGTTGGGCGCTAATGGTCAGTACGCCATACTGGTTGACGCTCTTTCCAGAAATTCGGATCAGGCGCTGTTTAACCTCCTCAGGGAGAGATTCGTTGTTTTTGATATCAAAACGAAGCTGCACAGCGGTGGCGACTTTGTTGACATTCTGGCCGCCCGGCCCGGATGATCGGACGAAGACTTCCTGAATCTCATTTTCATTGATAGAGAGCTGATGATTAATCCGTATCATTTCTATAGCAATAGCATATTATCAATAACATGCATGGTCGTTTGGGTTTATCGTGTGTTTAAGCCGAACTTTCTCCTTCAGCTCATTTACCAACTGATATCACGGCCCTGGGAATTTGAAAAGGACGTACATGGTCAATCTCTATTGATAGATTGTCAACTTTTGTTGATATTTCCTGCAATTCTCGGAAACGGGCTTTCAGTTGGACTGCTTCAAACAGCCCGTCGTTGAACTTATTCTCGGTTATTCGCTTTGTAGATCTGGGGACAGGATACCTAATTACTGCCGACTTCGAATTAATAGTTAGGTATCCTGTCCCCAGAACTCCCCGGAAATACTTCAGATCAGACCAAACGCCAACAAATAAGGTATGAGTCCACTCCGAAAAGTCGGACGCCAATAAAAAATCATTTATACACTTGCAATATCAGTAATATACTGTATAATATACTAATACAAAACAACATATTACTCAACATGCAAAGAGAACC
>Ga0075122_10000124_pt1 | contig 60727 bp, 79 predicted proteins | sample AntAceMetag02UKB_FD_69790 | JGI IMG/M metagenome (GOLD analysis project Ga0075122, IMG submission 69790) | Saline lake microbial communities from Ace Lake, Antarctica - Antarctic Ace Lake Metagenome 02UKB | ecosystem: Environmental > Aquatic > Non-marine Saline and Alkaline > Saline | place... | reverse complement strand
GTTGATTATCCTATCCCAATGAATGACGATGCTTCAACGGCCTTGGAATATGCACTAGACTTGATGCAACAAGCGATTTTGGAAGGAAAGAAAAAGCCCGCCAAAAAGAAAAAATAAAAATGGCAAAAATTACAGTAGAAGAAATAAGAAAGTTAAGAAAAAATACCGGCGCTCCCGTGATTAGAGCCAAAAAGGTTTTGGAAGAAGTTAAGGGAGATGTTGATAAAGCTGAAAAGATTTTAAGGAAAGAGGGTTTTGAAAAGGCTGAAAAAAGAAGCGGAAGGGAAACTGGACAAGGTATTGTTGCCACATATACACACCATGATAAAAAAGTGATTGGCATCGTTGAACTTTTTTGCGAAACAGACTTTGTTGCCAGAAATGAACTTTTTGAAAAACTAGCACACGATTTAGCGATGCAAGCAGCTTCAATGAAGGCAAAAGACGCCAAGGAATTAGAAAAGCAAGATTTCATTAAAGATCCTAGTAAGAAGATATTGGAACTTGTAAAAGAAGTAATGGCCAAGACGGGCGAAAACATTCGCATTGGTCGAGTGTTTAGGATAGAATTAGGCAAGTAATGGAAGAAGGAACAGTTCGCTCCAAGATGCAAGAAGTTCTCGATATGGTTGTGACTGATATTGGTACCATAAGAACAGGCAGAGCCACCCCAGGATTAATAGAAGAATTAGAAGTTTCTGTCTATGGTGGGCAACAAAAACTGAAAATAAACGAACTGGCTACTATTTCGGCTCCAGATCCTGAAACTTTGACAATAGACCCCTGGGATAAGTCAATCATTGGCGACATCAAGCAAGGAATTTTGTTAGCGAATATAGGTTTTAATCCGTCAGTAGATGGCGAGATTATCAGAATAAGTTTGCCAGCTTTGACAACAGAAGATAGACAAAAATACGTAAAGCTATTATCTACAAAGCTAGAAAGCGGGCGAGTAATGATAAGACAAGTTCGATCGGATGCGATGAGGGATATTAAGAAAAGTTTTGAAGGCAAAGAGTTAAGCGAAGATGAGAAGTTCAATCAAGAAAAACAATTGCAGGATACAACGGATGAATTTGTTAAGAAAATTGACGAAAACGGCAAAAAGAAAGAAGTCGAGCTGCTTCGAGTTTAACTTCTGTTAATATATATATTATGGCAAGTTCAATATTGACATTTTTAATAGTTTTATCGGTCTTAATATTGGTTCACGAATTTGGACATTATTGGGCTGCAAAACGCGCGGGAGTGTTGGTTGAGGAGTTTGGATTAGGTTATCCTCCTAGAATTTATGGCAAAAAAATTGGCGAGACAGTATATTCAATTAATTTATTGCCTTTCGGTGGGTTTGTCAGGCTTCATGGTGAAATGAGCGAAGAGGGAGTGACTAATCCCAAGAGATCATTTGTTAACAAAAGCAAAAAGGCACGAATTACCGTCCTTCTAGCAGGGGTGACTATGAATTTATTGTTAGCAGTACTTGCTTTTGCCACTGTATATTCCTTTTCTGGGATACCAAAAGAAACCGAAAATGTTCGTGTTGTGAATGTTGTCCCTGGGTCTCCTGCGCAGACAGCTAAAGTATTAGTTGGAGATGTCGTTAATAAAGTTGGAGATGAAGAGGTGACTACTGTTTCAGGATTTATCGAAATAATTGAAGAAAATAAAGGAAGCAGATTGTTCTTTGAACTAGAAAGAACAACTGGAGACGAAACGACTATAGAGAAAGTTCAAATTAGACCAAGAGAAAATCCACCGGAAGAAGAAGGGCCCCTGGGTGTTGTTATATCCTCAACTGAAGTTTATTATCCGCCAGTATGGCAAAGACCATTTGTTGGAATATTTTATGGTGTAAAAGAAGCCCTTTTTTGGGGAGCGACCATGGTTTCGGGGTTTGCCACCCTTTTTATTAATCTCTTTAATGGACAGGTACCTCAAGACATTGCTGGTCCTGTTGGTATATTTGCATTAACTACTGAGGCTGCTAAATATGGCATACTAACACTTATTAATTTTGTGGGTATACTTTCGATAAATTTGGTTATTTTAAATATTCTTCCTTTTCCTGCCTTAGATGGAGGCAGGCTGTTATTCATAGGAATCGAATCTATTATTGGTAGAAAAGTTTCACCTAAGGTTGAAGCAACTGTTAACGGAATAGGTATGATTATTTTAATATCGCTACTTGTTGCCATTACCGTTCATGACGTTCGAAGGTTGGTTACTGCCGGTGGTCTTTCTGGATTTCTAAATTCTGTTCTGAGATAATAACCCCAATGTTACAATCTAAACTATTTCCAAAGACTAGAAAAGAATCGCCAAAAGAGGCGGAAAGTGCTAATCACCAATTGCTTGTTAGGGCGGGTTTTATAGATCAGTTAATGGCAGGAAGCTGGACACTTCTTCCTCTTGGCTGGAAAGTTGTAACAAAAATAAATCAAATCATTCGCGAAGAAATGAACGCTGTTGGTGGACAAGAAATGCTAATGCCCCTTCTTCATCCTAGAAAAATATGGGACCAAACAGGCAGGTGGGATAAAGCAAAGGAAGTAATGTATCAATTTAAAGATACAAAGGGCAAAGAGTTTGCTCTATCTTTTACTCACGAAGAAGTTGTTATGGATCTTCTTAGAAAAAATATCAATAGCCACAAAGACCTCCCCTTATCTCTTTACCACTTCTCTACAAAATTTAGAAACGAACCAAGACCCAGAAGTGGTATTCTACGAGGCAGAGAATTCATGATGAAAGATTTATACAGTGCACACACGACAGAAGAAGACATGTGGGCATATTACGAAAAGGTAAAAGAGGCATACCTAAAAGCATTCAAAAGAATAGGGCTTGATGTAAAAGTAACCGATGCTCCAGGTGGTGTGTTTACGGAGGGTAATACCCATGAGTTTCAGGTATTAGCCAAAGGAGGAGAAGACACAATCTATTATTGCGATAAATGTAATTGGGGAGCAAACAAAGAATTACTGGGAGACAAAGTGGGTAAAAAATGTCCTAAGTGCAAGAAAGGAAAGATTATTGAATCGAAAGCTATTGAAGTCGGTAATATTTTCCCACTAGGTACCTGGTACGCAGAAAGAATGAAAGTTTATTACACTGATGAGGATGGGAAGAAAAAACCTGTTTGGTTTGCCAGCTACGGCATCGGTTGTACAAGGGTTATGGGAGCGTTGGTAGAAGTCAGTCATGATGATAAAGGAATTATATGGTACTCACAAATTGCTCCTTACGACGTTCACTTGATTGATATAAATGAAAAAGAAAAAGGCAAAAAGATTTATGAACAACTCCGAAAAGAAAAAATAGATGTTCTTTGGGACGATAGGGACATAACCGCCGGTGGCAAATTTGCAGATGTAGACTTGATAGGAATTCCATACAGAATTGTTGTCTCGACCAAAACTGGAGACAAGATTGAATGGAAAGATCGAGCTAGCGGAAAAATTGAAATAATTACGTTAGATCAAGTAATAAAAAGATTAAAATAAGTGTTTCGACACAGCAAAGGCAAACAAAGAAACCTGCCGGGCTTCGAAAAAATTGGCTTTATTAAACCAAAGTCAAAATATCCTCAACCCAAAAATTCACGATATCGACCACCCAAAAAATTTGAACTAATCTATAGACCTCTTGACTTAAGGTTTAGGGGACAATTAAACCAGTGGGTTGTCAGTATACGAAAAAAAATTGACTACAATGACTTGATTACAAAACAGCAAAAAGAAATAATAGAACTTTATTTATTTCCCCAAAAACATGGGAAAAGGTGGCTAAACCAAAGAGAGGTAATGAAAAAAGTGTCTGGTAATTCCAGCTCAAATCTTAAAAAACCTCTTGTTCAGGCAATGTTAAAAGTATGGTCTAATGAAAAGAATGAGAAATAGAAGAGAGAAAAAAATAGTTGCAATTGGAGGTGGCACTGGCACGTATGCTGTTTTAACGGGTCTCAAGACATATCCGGTTGATCTGTCTGCTGTTATTTCAATGTGTGACTCTGGTGGATCGACAGGCAAGCTTCGCAAAGAACTAGACATCTTGCCCCCGGGTGATGTTAGACGTGCAATTATGGCTTTGTCTGACCTTCCTTTTGCCAAAAAAACACTAGAGGAAGTGTTCGATTTTCGTTTTACTAGCGGTAAAAGTTTGGCTGGGCATTCTGTAGGAAATATTTTATTGGCGGCCTTAGTGCAAATAACAGGCAGTATGGATAGAGCTATAGATGAGGCAGCAAGAATATTTAATGTGTCCGGCTCTGTTTATCCAGTGACGCTAGATAAAACAAATTTGGCAGCAACTTTAACTGACGGAACAAGAGTGTACGGAGAAAGCAATATTGACATGCGTACATTTAAACTTAAATATCCGATAAAGAAAGTGTACTTAACTCCAAAGGCTAAGATTTTTGACAAAGCAAAGAAGGCAATTGAGACAGCAGACATGGTCGTATTGGGACCAGGAGACTTGTATACAAGCATCGTTCCTACACTTTTGGTACAAGGTATGAACGAAGCTCTTTTGAAATCAAATGCAAAGCTGGTTTATGTTGTTAACTTGCTAACTAAAAGAGGCGAAACTGACGGATTTTCAGCGAACGACTTTTTAACAGTAATAAAGCAATATTTAGGTGAGTCATCAGAAAAGGTGAGTCATGTTATTGTAAACAAGACAAGAGCAAAGGCAAATAATAGTATGACTAATTGGTATAAAAAATATGGTTCTAAGTTGGTAATAAACGACTTACACAGACGGAAAAATGGAACAAGAATAATTTCAGGAGATTTTATGGATACAACAACGCTTTATAGGCATGATGCTAGTAAATTGGCAAAAACTATAATTTCTCTTCTTTAGTTTTGCGTATTTTAAGACCCCGTATTTGTGTGTGAAAAGCGTCAATTTTCCTCTTGTCGTTGTTTTCACAAGTATATATACTGATACGGAATGAAAGATTGTGTTTTTTGTAAAATTGTAAAAGGAGAAATTCCGACCGTTTTTGAATGGGAGGACGACGAGATACTTGCTTTTGAGGATGTAAAACCTATTGCACCAGTTCATATTTTAATAATTCCCAAAAAACACATAACATCATTAGGTGAAGCCGACAAAGATGATGTTAAGGTGCTTGGAAAAATTCAGAAGACAGCTGCAGAAATCGCCAAGAAAAAAGGAATAGGTAGTGCTTTTAAGGTATTAACGGCAAGTGGTAAGGGAGCAGGACAGACAGTTTTTCATTTACACTATCATTTAATCGGAGGATGGAAAAATGGTGCCTCCGAGATGGAGTTAGAATAATAGAGGACAAAAGAACAATCATGATAACCGAAAAAATAAAAAGTGAAATTATAGAAGCTATGAAGGCAGGGGAAAAACTAAAAGTTTCAACCTTGAAGCTTCTGTCGGCGGCGTTGCATAATGCCCAAATTAAAAAACAAGAAGACCTAACAAAAGAAGAAGAGTTAGAGGTTATAAAAAGGGAGGCAAAAATGAGAAAAGATGCTATTGAGGCTTATGGGAAAGCAGAAGCACCCGAGAGAGCAAAGAAAGAGAAGGATGAGTTAGCGATATTGCAAGTGTACCTACCGGAAGAACTAGTAGATGAAGAGATACAGAAAATAGTAGATGAAGTGCTTGTCTCAACTGAAACCAAGAGTATAAAAGACATGGGAAAAATCATAGGAGAAGTAATGGGTAAGTGTAAAGGACAAGCAGACGGGAAAAAAGTCTCCGAGATGGTACGCGCGAAACTCTCTTGATAATTGCCTGAGGTTAAAAAAGAAAGCAAAATTATGATTTCGGTTTCTGTCAAAAATCAGTTAAAGTACCATATTAATTCAGATAAGATTAAAAAATCTCTATCTACTTTATTAGAACAAAGAGGTGTAGTTTCTAACACCAGAGTATCAGTAGCGATAGTTGGTAGCAAAAAGATGCTTGACATATCCAGTAAGTATCTTAAAGATAATAAGGTGCATAACGTTCTGTCATTTACTGACGAAGAGGTAAAAGCGGATTTTGTTTATCCTCCGGATGATTCAAAACACTTAGGAGAAATCATTGTTTGTTATCCAAAAGCCAAAAAGGAAGCAGTATATGAAGGGGTAAGCCCCGAAGAAAAAGTTGTCGAATTAGTAGAGCATGGAGCATTACACTTATTAGGCATTCATCATGGTTAGTTTTTAAATATGACTTATTATCTTAAATATCGCCCCCAAAAAATAGAAGACCTAGACATTGCTAATGTAAGAGAGTCTTTGGGAAAAATCATTGCTTCTGGCAAAATCCCACACGCTTTTCTTTTTTCGGGACCAAAGGGTACAGGTAAAACATCGGCGGCAAGAATAATGGCTAAAGTTGTTAACTGTTTGAGTAATGAAAAAAAATATGGAGAACCTTGCAATAAATGCAGTCAATGTAAGTCGATTACAAAAGGGTCCAATATTGATGTAATTGAACTTGACGCTGCTAGTCACAGAGGAATCGACGACGTAAGAGCGCTTAGAGATGCAGTTAAGTTGGCTCCAGCTAGTTCTAGAAAAAAAGTTTATATAATTGATGAAGCGCACATGTTAACAACAGAGGCAGCTAACGCACTTCTTAAGACGCTTGAGGAGCCACCTGATCATGTGATGTTTATCTTAGCAACAACCAATCCCGAAAAGCTAATTGATACGATAAGGTCACGAGTAACAAACATTCTTTTTAAGAAGGCGACAGAAAAAGAGGTTGAAAGGTCTTTGGCAAAAATAGCCAGAGGGGAAAACTTAAAAGACAAAGGCGCAATTGCCTTAATTTCCCAGAAAGCAGACGGTTCGTTTAGAGATGGAGCTAAAATCCTGGAAGAATTGGTTACACAGAAAGTTAAACTCAACACTAAAGATGCTGAAGAGTATTTATTTAAGAAAAAAACATTCAACATAGAAGAATTACTAGTTCACCTAGCAGAAAAGAACACAAAAGAGTGTTTAATGGAAATAGAAGGAGTTGTTAGTGCCGGCGCTTCACTTGAAACCTTTACTTCTGCGCTGTTAAAAAGATTGAGAGGTGCACTTCTCAATAAAGTAGGCCTAGAGGGGGAAGAATATGCAAAATTAACGAAAAAAGAAATCATTGCTCTGATAAGACTTTTTGTAAATGCGGCCAATGAACTAAAGGGGGCCGTTATTGAACAATTGCCTTTAGAGGTGGCTGTTATTGAGTGGTGCGACAATCAAAACGAGCAGACTGGTAGCAAGAAAGAATTGAAAGGGGTCGATAAGGTTGATAGTGGAAATGGAAATGAGACTGATACAATTGATTTTAAAGAGATAAAGCCCGAGAAAAAAGAGTCGGTAAGTACGAAAAAATTTGCTGGAGAAGTTACCGATGAAGTTTGGACTAAAATACTATTAGCAGTTAAACCAATAAACACATCGATAGAAGCATTGTTAAGAGCCGCCAAACCTTTGGGTTTTGATGGCGGAGTATTAACACTCAGTGTCTTTTATCGATTTCACAAAGAGAGATTGGAAGATACACATCACTTAAGGGTATTAGAAGAAGTAGTGGCGGGAGTGTTGGGTTGCCCAACCAGAATTCAATGTTTGTTAGCAGAACCTCAAGCAAGAGAGGTTCTGAAAACAGAACCGAAAGAGGAAGTAGTTTTGACTGAAGAAACAGACGACGATATAATCAAAGTCGCCAAAGAAATCTTTGGGAATTAAAAAATATGGCATTCGATAAAGTAAAACAATTAGGCGAATTAAACAAAATGCGCCAACAAGCAAAAGATCTCCAAAAAGAATTGGAGCAAATAACAGAGACGCTCAGCGTAGGAAAAGTTGAGGTAAAAGTAACCGGAGACCAAAAGTTGGCCTACATGAAGGTTGACGGGGAAGAGAGACAAGACATAGTTGACGCAGCAAACAAGGCAATGAAAAAAGTGCAGAAAAAGGCTGCCAAGAAAATGCTCGAAATGGGCGGTGGACTTTCCGGACTTCTAGGCAAAATGTAGCCCCTGTTTGTAAAAATAGTATAATTTTATATAGTGAAAATACCAAAACCACTTCTTAGGTTAATTGAATCCTTTCAAAAACTTCCGGGTATTGGGCCGAAGACGGCGCAACGACTAACTTATTACTTACTCCATGTTCCTCAGGGAGAGCTTGATATGTTTGCCAGATCGTTAACGCAACTCAAAAAAGATACGACACTATGTTCGATTTGCAGAAATGTTGCCGAAACCGATCCTTGCCCAATATGTGCGGGAGAAAGGGGAAACGAAGAAACAATCTTGGTTGTTGAGCAACCCTTGGATATATTGGCATTTGAAAGAATAAGGAAATTTAAGGGAAGATATCATGTTCTACACGGAAGCATCAGCCCTTTAGAAAATATCGGCCCCGATGAACTTTATATTGATGATTTATTAACTCGAGCGAAGGAAGACGAAAATATTAAAGAGATAATTATTGCCACCAATCCAACCATGGAAGGAGAGGCAACGGCTATGTATATATCCAAAAAACTAAAAGCACAAATTGCAGATGGAAATGGAGCTTTTAAAGTGACGAGACTGGGAATGGGAGTGCCCACAGGAGCAGACCTAGAATACGCAGACGAAACTACTCTGGAACAAGCAATAGAGGGTAGGAGAAGTATATAAACAACTATGAAAAAAGGAATTAAATCAGGTGTGTCTAGTTCAGCGAAAAAAATTGCTAAACAAGCCGCGAAGCAAGTAGTTGGAGAACCATTTGAAATATTAAAAACGGCGGGGAAACAGGTGTCTGGAGCAGAGACAGAAACTAGACCTGCAGGCAATACTCCTCAAGAGAATGTTAAGCCCCAAACAGGAGAACCGGTAATAAAAGAAGAGGAAATAAAAGCAAAAAGCAAAAGTATATTAAACGCTTTGGAGGTAGAAATGGAAGATATACGAAAACAAAATAAGCACAAAGAAGCAATCAAGTTACGAGAAGAGGAAATGGAAGAGCAAAAAGAGGAGGAAGAAAGAGGGCAAAGACAGACATCAGTAATTTCAGGTAAACCTTCAAGAGGGGCGGCACGAGGAATGAAGGGTAAATTAAAGAAACTGAAAACAAAAGCGGAAATACGCATGCCCCCTTCTGGCTGAGAACAATTTAGGGTAAAATATTCTTATGGCTGATTTATATTTAACAAATAGTCTTACTGGGAAAAAAGAAAAATTCGAACCCATTAACTCAGAAGAGGTTGGTATGTATGCTTGTGGTCCAACAGTATACTCATATGCAACTATCGGAAATTTTCGCACATATGCAGTTGCTGACATTCTTTATAGAACACTCCAGTTCAATGGGTACAAGGTAAAGTACATCATGAATTTAACAGACGTAGGTCACCTTGTGGGCGATTCGGACGTTGGTGAAGACAAAGTTGAAAAATCAGCAAAAGAAAAAGGAAAAACAGCTACAGATATTACTAAACACTACACGAACACATTTTTAGCTGACTTTAAGGCTTTGCATTTGCAAGAATTATCTCAATTTACGAAGGCCACAGATCATATTAAGGAACAAATTGCGTTAATTGAAACTCTTGAGAAAAAAAGAGTTACGTATAAAACGTCGGATGGAATATATTTTGACACAAAGGGCTTCGAAGAGAAGACTGGCAAAAAATATGGAGAATTATCAACACTTGATCAGGTATTAGAAGGGGCAAGAGTGAGAGAGAATCCAGAAAAGAAAAATGCAAGAGATTTTGCTTTGTGGAAATTTTCTAAAAACCCAGGCGAAAGACAGATGGAGTGGGAGAGCCCTTGGGGAATAGGTTTTCCCGGATGGCACATAGAATGTTCTGCCATGAGCATGAAATATCTGGGAGAGAGTTTTGACATTCATTTAGGAGGCGAAGACCTTAGGTCTACTCATCACCCAAATGAAATTGCCCAATCAGAGGCGGCAACAGGTAAACCCTTTGTTCGCTATTGGATCCATGTAACTTTTCTTAAGGTTGATGGCAAAAGAATGAGTAAGAGCTTAAACAATTTTTATACTGTTTCGGATTTGAAGAAAAAAGGTTTTGATCCAATAGCTCTTCGTTACCTCTATTTAACCGCTCACTACAGGGATTCACTTAACTTTACATGGGATAGTTTAGGGGCTGCTCAAACAGCTCTTAAGAAGCTTAGAGAACAAGTGGCGGGGTATAGGGGGAAATCTATTAGAACAACTTTATCGCCAGAGAAACAAAAGAAAGTTGACGATTACAGAATTAGATTTACGACGGCTATCAATGACGACCTAAATACGCCCAGGGCGCTTGCAGTATTGTGGGAAATGTTGAAAAGCAATATTCCGTCCGGAGATAAATACGATTTAGCATTGTCTTTTGATGAGGTTTTGGGACTGGGGCTAAGAGAATATGAGATTAAAAAAGTTAAAATACCAGCTGATGTTTTAAAGCTGGCAGAAGAAAGAGAAGTATTGAGAAAAGAAGGCAAATATGAAGAGGCAGACGTAAAAAGAAAAGCATTACTCGAGAAAGGGTATTTAGTTGAAGATACCTCCACTGGCCCCAAAGTTACAATAATAAAAAAATGAAACTACTAGCAGTAATATTTGATTTAGATGGGACGGTATTGGATAACGAAGATGAGTATGGGATTGCCTTCAAGGAAGTATTATCAAATCTTGGGATAGAAACTAACTCAGATTTTCCTCACATACAGGGTATTGGCATGGATGAAAATTGGCGAAAATTAATCCCACAACACAAAATAAAAACAAAAAAGAGTATAAAAAAACTTTCGAGTGAAACTCAGGAAGCGTATCTTAGGCTTTTATCAAGAGTAACTCTTAAAGAGGGGGTAATTGATTTTATTAAAGACCTAAAAGATTCTGGGATTCTTGTTGCTTTAGCAACGTCTAATAATTGGCCTATTGTTGAGAAAGTTTTTGACACCCTAGACTTAGAAGGAGTGTTTGAAACAATAACTACAGCTGAAGAGGTAAATTGTAAAAAACCAGATCCTGAAATATTCGTTTTAACGACACACAAATTAGGGATAGACCCTGGAAATTGTTTGGTTATGGAGGATACGGAGGCGGGTATAGTTGCGGCAAGAGACGCCGGTATGAAAGTAATTGCCATAGCAAGAGGTGATGATCATGCTAAATTATTGGGCAAGGCTAATAAAACTATTTATAGCTATAACGAAATAACGTCCAAGGCACTAGAAAGTATAAAATGACATGTCAGAATTAGTTGACAACGGGATAAGTGAGACACTATTAAAACAACATCAAGATTGGATAAAATACCCAACTGTAAAAGCAAAAATATTGCGTGATGAAGCGCAAAAAGCTGGCGAGAATCCAGATACCATTATTGCGGGTTATGTAATGTCACTTATCTTAAATGATGATGGGAATGCTCTTTATACGACAATGTTTTCAGACAAATATTTGCCTAAGGAAATAGAATATTCACGAAACGGCATATTAGGTCGATTGTCTTTGGAAATAGATTTTAAGGAAACCCCAGAAGAGATTAGAAAGCAGCTTGTAATAGCTCGAGATGTTCTTCAGAAACATGACTGGAGTGGAAAAAAGGGATTTGAGGGTGCCCACGAAATATGGAAAGAATTTGCCAAAAATTGGGTTCGAGATTTTCGTGAGACCAATCCTAAGATGAAAGAAGCTCATGAGAAGTTTATTGCTTTTGATGAAGTTTTGGCGCGATCGACTAAGTGAGTTTAATTTTCTTTACTTCAAAAACCTCAACTTTAATACCAATGTGTTCGATCATTAAAAAATGTTTTTTTATCTCTGCTCGAAATTTCTCAGATAACTTTGGGGTGAAGTGCGAATAACCTCCTTTTTCAGATTGAGAACACAGTTTGTTTTCATACTCTCTTATGACATCAAGGATTTTTCCTCCCTCTTTGTTATATTCCTCCTGCCATTTTTCTTCATCGAGAGCATACCGATCATGAACCATTTGAAATTTATCAAACAACTCTTTGTTGTTGTTAATCATTTTTTCGTAGTATTCTCTGTATTTAGTCATTTCTAAATTATATAATCCAGACATGAGCTTACAAGTCGGAATTGTGGGATTACCCAATGCAGGCAAGTCAACGCTGTTTAATGCGCTGATTAGTAGGCGTTTGGCGGAAACTGCATCTAGGCCTTTTACAACCATAGATCCACATGAAGCCGTGGCAATTGTTGCTGACGAAAATTTAGAAAAGCTTTCGAAGTTAATCAATCCAGACAAGACAGTACCAGCCGCAGTGACTTTTATTGATATTGCTGGTCTGGTTAAAGATGCGCATAAGGGTGAAGGATTAGGGAATCAGTTTCTAGCTAAAATTAGAGAGGTTGATGTTGTTGTTCATGTTGTACGTGCGTTTGAAGACCCCAATGTTGCTCACCAGCACCCCATTCATGAGTCTGGCTCGTTGGAGCAAATGAGTGAAGACATAGAAACAGTTAATATAGAACTAGAGTTAGGAGAGATAGACAAGAAACCAACTATTTATGTTATTAACGCAGACGAAGAAAAGATGGGTAATAAGGAAATACTAAAGGCAAAAACAGAAGTTGAGAAAAAATACAAAAGCGAAGTTGTTATATTGTCAGCTAAACTAGAAGAAGAATTTATAGATTTGGAAACACAAGAAAAGAGGGAGTATCTTAATTCTCTTAAGGTTCAAGAAGACAGTTTGAGTCAATTAATAGGTGTTGCCTATAAACTACTAAATCTCATAACCTTTTACACAATTAAGGGAGGAAAAGAAGTTCATGCTTGGAGTATAGTTCGCGGATCAACCGCATTTGAGGCTGCCGAAAAAGTTCACACAGACTTTGCTCAGAAATTTATTAAAGCAGAAGCGATTGATATAAGTGATTTATTAGCATCAGGCGGATGGAAACAGGCTAAAGAAAAAGGGAAAATACAACTAGAAGGAAGAGATTATTTAGTAAAAGATAGGGATGTGATTGAGTTTAAAGTGGGGAGTTGATATACTTTCCCTCGCACGTTCAACGTGCTAACTTATATTAATATGATAGATTACGAACTAACACTAGTATTGCCAGGAAGCGCAACGGCTGCAAAGACCAAGAGCGCACAAGAAGCTATTGAGAAAATAGTGAAAATTGCTGGTGGAAAACTGGGCAAGGTCGAAGACTGGGGAAAGAAAGAACTAGCCTACGACATTGACAAAAACGACACTGGTATATTTCTGTATTATAATTTAAAATTGGATGCAGCAGCTGTCAAAATGCTTCCTCAAAAACTGAACCTAGAAGAAAGCATTATTAGATATTTATTGGTCAAGAAAGAAGAAGAGAAATAAACAATGTCTAGAAGTTTAAACAAAGCAACACTAATAGGAAATTTAACAAGAGATCCCGAAATGCGTTTTACACCACAAGGTGCAGCTGTATGTACTTTTAGTATAGCCACAAACAGACAATGGAATACAGAGTCTGGCGAGAAAAAAGAAGATGTTGAGTTCCACCGTATTGTTGCTTGGAATAAGTTAGCTGAATTATGTGCACAGCTTTTGGCAAAAGGAAGAAAAGTATATGTTGAAGGAAGATTGCAAACAAGAAGTTGGGAAGGTAAAGATGGAGTTAAGAGAACTACGACAGAAATTGTAATTTTTAGCATGATTATTTTGGATTCAAAAAGAGGCGCATCTGAAGATGGATTTGACTATCCAGATAAGGGAGTGCCGGAAAACAAAGAAGCACCTGTTGACCAAGGTGGGGAACAAGGAGCTAAGGCAAAGAAAACAACCAAGAAAGATAAAGGCTCCACAGCAACAAAAGAAACGGAGAACGAGGACGAGATTCCTTTTTAAAACTCATTATGAAAAAGAAAATTATACGAAGAAAGAAAAAGGCTTTGCATTGCCCTTTTTGTAAGGCAGAAAGAAATCCTGATTATAAAGAGTACAAGACTCTTTCGAAGTTTGTGACAGACAGGTCGAAAATTATAGGAGAAAGTCGAACGGGGCTTTGTGCAAAACACCAAAGGCGTTTGTCGATTGCTATAAAAAGAGCACGACACCTCGGGCTTCTTCCGTTTGTTTCAAGAGTATAAAACAATTAGTTTTTGTATGAAATTTCTGCCGATTCCCAGAATTAGTCTAGGTAAATTAAGAAAAGTAATTTTAACCGTTGTTGTTATTGGTGCAAGTGTATCAGTAGGATTTTATTTTGGCAGAAAGGGATTTTTGGCTTCTTTTTCGCATTTTCCGATTGTAACCATATCGCGACAGACCCCTCCCGAAAAAAGTGTTGATTTCTCCTTATTCTGGAGAGTGTGGGATTCATTAGACGAAAGCTACTATGACGATAATAAACTGGTTGACAGCGAAATGGTCTATGGAGCGATAAAGGGAATGGTCTCATCTTTGGGAGACCCGTATACAATATTCTTGCCTCCAAGTGAAAACAAAGTTGTCCAAGAGGATCTTTCTGGAAGTTTTGAAGGTGTTGGTATTCAGATTGGTTTTAAAGATGGGCAGTTGGCGGTTGTTGCTCCGCTCGCTGGTTCACCCGCAGAAAAGGCGGGCGTATTGGCAGGGGATTACATTGTAAATATAAAAGACGAAATTAAAGAGATTGACAAGGACACACAGGAGATGACTCTTCCAGAGGCAGTGAGGATAATCAGGGGGCCGGCTGGAACTACAGTTACTCTTTCCTTAATTAGAATCGGTAGTGAAGACCCTGTTGAAGCAGACATCGTGAGAAGAAATATCGATATCCCCAGTGTTTCTCTGGCTTACGAAGGGGAAAATGAGAGTATTGCTCATATTAAGATTTTAAAATTTGTAGCGGAGACTGAAAGTGAATGGAACGAAGCAGTTGTCGAAGTGCTCAAAAGACCTGGGATAGAAGGAATCGTTTTGGATTTAAGAAATAATCCAGGAGGATATCTTCAATCTTCGGTTGATATTGCCTCAGAGTTTATGAGTAACGGAAGTGTGGTTGTTACTGAAGCCATGGCTGATGGGGAAAACTATGATTTCTTGGTTGAGCGCATAGGTAAATTATTGGAAAAGCCTACTGTTGTTCTTATTAATGGAGGATCGGCCTCGGCATCCGAAATTTTGGCAGGTGCTTTAAGGGATGGTAGGAATATGCAACTTGTTGGTGAAACCTCTTTTGGAAAAGGAACCATTCAAGAGCCTCAACAGTTAAGTAATGGGTCTGGATTACACATTACGATATCGAAATGGCTAACACCGAGCGGGTTTTGGGTAAATGATGGAGGATTAGTACCTGATGTTGAAATAGTAGACGATTTAGAGACAGCCGAAGACGAACAGCTTCAAGAGGCAATAAAATTATTGTCAGAATAGGGGATTATTTTTTTACGAAATTAACTATCTTTTTAAGATCACCATTAACAACTGCATCTAAATTGCCCCAAGATTTTTTAATTCGATGATCCGTAACCCTGTTTTGGGGGTAGTTGTATGTTCTAATTTTTTCAGATCTCATTCCGCGGCCAATAGCGCTTCTATATCCAGCAACGGTTTTTTCTTTTTCGGCTTCTAATTTTTCCCAAAGTTTGGCTTTCAAAAGATCGGTTGCAATTTCACGATTTTGGAGTTGTGTTCTTTCTTGTTGACAAGAAATAACAATTCCAGTTGGCTTGTGGGTTAATCGAACGGCTGTTGACACCTTGTTAACATTTTGGCCTCCATGACCACCAGAACGATAGAATTGAACTTCGAGATCTCGTGGATCAACTTCAATTTCACCCTTTTTAATTTCAGGTAGAACAGCCACAGTTGCCGTTGATGTATGAATTCTTCCTCGCCTTTCGGTTGTTGGTACCCGCTGAACCCTGTGTACACCAGACTCATTTTCTAGTAGCTTAAAAACATTTGGTCCAGTGATTTGTGTAGTATTCTCAGCAATATTGCTTATCTTCCAATTGTTTTTAGTAGCAAAACGGGTATACATTCTGATTAGGTCACTTGCCCAAATTTTTGCCTCATCTCCGCCAGCAGCAGACCTGATTTCGATATATGCTTTTTCGTTTTGACTATTCATGTTATGAATGAGGTTTCTTTATTTTTTTTTCTTACGAAGTTCTGCCAAAGATTTTGGCTTATTTTCTTCTTCTTTAATTCTCTTTAGTTTCTTAAGTCGTCTCTTCTCAGTTTTAGAATATACTTTCTTTTTTGCTTTTGCTTGCTTAGATCTAAAGGCATCTACACGTCCAGCTGTGTCGACAAACTTCATTTGGCCAGTATAAAAAGGATGACACTCTGAGCAAACCTCGACCTTAATTTCTGGCACAGTGGCGCCCACAGTAAAGGTATTACCGCATGCGCAAGTTACTTTTGCGTCCTTATACCATTTGGGATGTATTTTAGCTTTCATATGATTTTCTATTTCTTAGGTGTAAATTATAGCAAGTGAGGCTGAGATAATCAATCTATTTTGTTCTTCTTTTGTGTCCGGCAATTATTACACCTGTAGTTACTATAGCTGCTCCGATAAGATAAAAAGAGGTAATTTCTTCACCAAGCCAGAACACGGCTAAGGGGACGGCGAAAAGGGGACTAAGATACATAAAGAGAGTTGCCTCTGAGGCCTCAATAGTTTTTTGAGCCTTTTGGTAAAGAAAGTAGGCCAGTGAGCCTGACAATAAGGCCATATAGACGACGCCCAGGTGTGCTTGTATAGGGGTTTTGATAATTAATGTGGCCAATTTAAAAAACGATCCTGCCTGAATAATGGCTAAGGGAAGTAGAGTTACAAAACCCACAAAGAACGTGTACATCGTCATATAAAGAGGATCAAATTTTCTTTTTAGAGCAGATTTGGTAAGAAGAATATATAAAACCCAGGTTAGTTTTGAGGCGATAATTAGAAAATTGCCAAAAATGTTTTCATAGACAAGGGCTTTGTTTCCAGCAATGGGTTGAAATACAATTGCTAATGTGCCAAGAAAAGCGATAAGGATGCCAATCTTTTCTTTTTTGGTAACTCTTTCTTTTAAAAATAATGCGCTGGCGGTTACGACAAATATAGGACCCGTGGCTGAAAGCAGTGAGGCATCAAGAGCAGTGGTGAAACTATATCCGTAGAAAATAAAACTAAGATTGATGCTAGAACCTAGCAGGGCGATTATGGTTAAGGTAATAAAGTCTTTAGCTTTGGCTGGTCTTTTGGCTTTTTTTAATAAAGCAATAGGCAAGAAAGTAACTGTTGAAAGTAGAAACCGATAAGTAAGAAATATGAGAGGGGGAAGACTAGGTAGGGTGAATTTAATAATTGGGCCAGCGATACCCCATATCGCGGCAACAACTATTAAATAGATATAGGCTCGTAGCCGATGAGGATTCATCGTAGTTCGTTGGTAAGATTATTAATAGAAATAGTTTTTTGTTCCCTGTTGGCTAGGTTTTTAAGAACTGCTTTGTCAGTCTTAATTTCCTCGGGACCAATAATAATTACCCAGGGAATATTTTTTCGATCGGCATATTTCAGTTGCTTGTCGAGCTTGGCACTACTATTGAGATAGACTTCGGTGTTAATGCCTTCCTCTCGAAGCATGTTTGCAATCTTAAGTGACTCGTCTAATAATTCGGGTGCAAAAATGGTTACCAAAACAGCCGTGGGAGTTTCCGCAATGTTTGGCCATAAATCTAGTTCTTCAATAACATCGGCCAGTCTGTCGAGTCCAAACGATGTGCCGGTGGCTGGCAAGTCTGGTCCGCCCAGAGTGCTTAGTAATTCATCATATCTACCTCCACCAGTAATTGATCCGATTTTAGGTTTGTCGACGACTGTTTCAAAAATAGGACCAGTGTAATAATCTAAACCTCTGGAAAGCGTCGGCGAAAATTCAATATTTTTAGCTCCCATTTTCTCTGCGTTTTTAATTACCTCTTTCAGAAAATCGTTGGGTTTTGCTCCCTGGATTTCAGTTAGTACAGCAGTTACTTCTTTTTCTGTCAGTCCCTTTTCAGAGAGTTCTTTTTCAACACCCTCTTGCCCCTTTTTATCCAACTTATCGATTGATTGAATAACGGTGGCCCATTTTTCTTCTGGTAGTCCGACCTTTTTCATTGAAGAGAAAAGGACTTGTCGACTATTAACCTTAATTCTAAAGGATGAGAATTCAAGCGCCTTTAAAACATCGGAAGTAATAGCTAGAATTTCTGCGTCAGCCATGGGCGAATCCGAGCCTACAATGTCTATGTCGCACTGAGTAAATTCTCGATATCGTCCCTTTTGTGGTTTTTCTGCTCGCCAAGCTGGCTGTATTTGGTATCTTTTGAATGGTTTAGGCAAGTTTTGATTTGACGCAATTACGCGTGCTAGGGGAACGGTTAAGTCATAACGTAACCCAACACCCCTTCCGCCTGGGTCTTCAAATAAATACATTAATTTCTCAGCTGCTTCCCCGTACTTGCCGCGAAGAACCTCTTGGTATTCCAAGGAAGGTGTTTGAAGTTCTGCAAACCCGTATTTCTCAAAGACGGTTTTGAGACGATTTGCAACTTCTTGCCTGATAGCCATTTTCTTAGGCAAAAAATCTCTAAACCCTTTTAGAGTCTGCATTTTTGAATTATTTGTATTTCCCATGTTATTTATCATGTTATCTGTTTCTCCACTAAAAAACCAGCCTGTTGGCTGGTAAGTTAACCACGCAAATTACCACCCAACTTCAGGCTGATGGGTGAAAATGTAATTGCATGTTAGATTGCTTTCTCATAATGAGGGTATGATACTTTAGTGAAATCGTGTAGTCAAATTATTGAGTTGTTTCTACTGCTGGAGTAATTATGTGTATAAATCTGGCACTGAGTGTATTGCCCTCAGTTGTACCTACAACAATTATTTTATCTTCATCTTGAATGTTATCAAGTTCGGGGCCAACCCATTTTGAGCCGAATTCAACTTCCCATTCTTTGCCTGATAATGCAGTTATAGTTAGTGTTTTCTTGCCTATTTCAGTCGGTTCACCAAAGACAGCTTTTCGAGTGGTGGGTTCAGGAGCGGTAGTAATCAGTATTCGAGATCCTTCTAGAACACTATTGCCATTTCTGTATCCCATGGCAATAACAAAATCACCAATGGCTAAATCTGAAAAATTCACCACAGTTGTGTTTTTGGTTATTTTTACAAAATCCGTATTTTCTTCATCAACTGAAATTTGTTGGATCTCTCCAGCATCCTCGTTAGTGCTACTAAAGATAAATTTGTTAATTTGTATTGTTTGTTCAGCTATGTCGGTAACAGTGCCAATATAGGCAAAAGGAACGGTTCTTGCTTCTTCGACTTTCTTTTGAACGGTATCTCTAACTGAGTTTGCTTCTTCTGTAGATGTTTCTTGGGCTAAGGCAACATAAGCAGTCGTGGTAATTAATATTAATAATGACAAAAATATAAGTATTTTTTTCATTAGTTTTCTTCCTCCTCTTGCTTTGTAAGTTCAGATGAGTATATAAGGGTTAGTCTTTCTTCTGTTTCTGTCCCATCTGTGTCAAAGGCTGTTAAGATAACTTCATTTATTCCACCGACAACATCAATTTCAACTTCAAATTCACCATCGCCGTTTGTCTTTACAACATAATCTTCGTTTTCAGTTGAAGTTACTAGCAGTACGTTTGGCTTAGTAATACCGGTAAGAACAGTTGGGGAAGATGTGATGACTTGGTAGTTTTCGGGCTTGGCAATTGTTATTCCAAAATCTGCTGGAACTATTTCTGAAGCGGTGCCGTCTTCTGTTGTGTTTGCCCCCTCAGGTCTCAAGGCAATATTGGCTCTCCATACCCCGAAGGCAATGATTAGCCCAAAGGTTATTCCTGCGAGAATGGCAAATAGTATTTCTTTACGCATATAGCAAACAATACAAAATGGCCTTTATTGATAGGCTGTGACTAATATATTTCAACAATTAATTGTTGTCAAGCCGTTAGGGGTTTGATAGTATGCCTTGATAGGCTAAAAATATTTTTTAAACAATGGATATAACATATTTAGGACATTCTTCATTTCGCTTAAAGGGTAAGACATCCAGTGTTGTTATTGATCCGTTTGACCCCAAATCAGTTGGCTTTCCTTTTCCAAAAGTTTCTGCAGATATTGTTACTATTTCGCATAAGCATAAAGACCACAATAGGGTGGAGTTAGTTAAAGATGTCAAAAAAGTAATTTCTGGACCAGGAGAATATGAGATTAACGGAGTATCTATTATTGGTATAGCTTCTTTTCATGACAATCAAAAAGGAGCGAAAAGAGGAAAGAACACAATATATGTAATTGAAATGGACAAGTTAAGAATTGTTCATTTGGGAGATTTAGGACATAAGCTTTCAGAAAAATTTATTGAAAAGGTTGGGAGCGTAGATGTTTTAATGGTTCCTGTTGGGGGAGAGTATACAATTGATGCGGTTAAGGCAACTGAGATATCCCGTATGATTGAACCCAAAATTGTTATTCCTATGCATTATATGGTTCCTAAATTAAACCCAACAACATTTGCAAAACTGGCTTCGGTAGAGCCATTTTTGACACAGATAAGCTTGCCTGTTGAAAAATTAAAGAAACTAACAATATCAAATAGCGTATTAGAAGAAGAACAGAAAGTTGTATTATTAGAGAGCAAGCAATAGCATCTGCCCGGAAACAAACTTTACTAATCGTATTTTTTTTGTTACAAACCAATTATGGCAGATCAATTAAAAGTCAGAATTCCTCCACATTCAAATGAAGCCGAAGAGTCGGTTCTTGGAGCTTTACTGTTAGACAAAGACGCTATTATCGCGGTTGCTGAATTTTTGTCCTCAGAGGATTTTTATGACGAACGACACAAAGCAATTTTCGATAGTTGTATTGATTTGTATGAAGAGCGAATTCCAATAGATGTTTTAACTGTTGCAGAAAGATTAAAAAAGAAAAAAACTTTAAAAAAGATTGGTGGGGCAAGTTATTTAGCAGAGATAGCCAACAAGGTACCGACAGCAGCACACGTAGAGCATTATGGAAAAATAGTTAAAGATGCTGCAACAAAAAGATCACTTATGGTGGCGGCAACAAAATTGGTCGACTTCTCAATGGATGACAGCCTAGCAGCCAATGAGTTATTAGATAAAGCAGAGTCTGCCGTATTTGCACTTACTCAAAGACATTTAACTCAAGCATTTACTTCTGTTAGAGATGCCTTAACAGAGAGCTTTGATAGATTAGATGAACTTCATAAGCAAGCCGAAGGGCTGCGAGGAGTGCCAACGGGTTTTAAAGACTTGGACGATACTTTAGCTGGAATGCAAAGATCCAACCTTATAGTGTTAGCGGCAAGGCCTGGTATGGGAAAAACTTCTTTGGCATTGAACATCGCTCAAAACCTGGCTGTTAAACATGATCGTCCAGTAGGATTTTTTTCTCTTGAGATGAGCCGAGAAGAGTTGGTTGATAGACTTTTGGTTACGCAAGCTGATATTGATGCTTGGAGATTAAAAACAGGGAAGCTTTCAGAAAGTGATTTTACGAAACTATCAAACGCAATGGGGGAACTGGCTGAAGCACCACTATATATAGACGATACACCGGCTTTATCGATTCTTGAAATGAGAACTAAGGCAAGAAGATTGCAGGTTGAAAAAGGAGTTGATATGTTAGTTGTTGATTATCTTCAGCTTGCTCGTAGCAGACAACTAGAAAACAGAGTTCAAGAGGTTTCTGAAATATCTCAGGGTTTGAAAAATTTAGCAAGAGAATTAAAACTTCCTGTGCTGGCTCTGTCTCAACTTTCTCGGGCGGTTGAACACAGAGGTGACAAGAGGCCTCAGCTGGCCGATTTAAGAGAGTCTGGAAGCATTGAGCAGGATGCCGACGTCGTGATGTTTTTATGGAAAGAAGACGACGATAAGCCAGAAAATATTGTTCTAGACATTGCTAAGCATCGAAATGGTCCGCTCAAATCTATCAAGCTATTTTTCAGGGGCGATAGAATCAAGTTTTACGGGCGAGAAATGAAAAGGCCTGCATAACAACGTGTTTACACTGAGGAAAATCAATAAGTTCTGTGTGCCGAAGGTGGGAGTCGAACCCACACGGTACTTTCATACCACGAGATTTTGAGTCTCGCGCGTCTGCCAATTCCGCCACCTCGGCATAAGAAGTGATTTAATAATTCGTGAGTAGTATATTTTATCAAATAATTGCTTTTATTCAAAGGAAATGGCCTTGTTTTAGGACCTTATTAAAGATAAAATAACCTCTGGATAATTAATAAAATGATTGAAGCAACAAATTTAAAAAACGGGATCGCTTTTCTTATGAATGGAAAGCCATTTAAGGTTATTAAATATACTCATCAAAAGATTGGTAGAGGTGGGGGGTTGGTCAAGTTGGTCATACGTAATCTTGAGACTGGAAATCAGATTGAAAAGACAATTAATTCAGCGGCAAAAGTTGAAAATATAAATACACAAAAAAGAAGTATGCAGTATCTTTATCAAGACGGCGGTAACGCGGTATTTATGGATCCAAAAACTTTTGGCCAAGTTGAAATCCCCATCAGTATAGCCAAGGAAGAACTTCCATACATTAAGGAAGGTGAAAATGCAGACATCCTGTTTTGGGACGATAAACCACTATCAATTGAAATCTCTCCTAAAGTAACCCTAACGATAAAAGAAACAGCCCCTGGAGTAAAAGGCAATTCCGCGACTAATTTATATAAACCGGCGATTTTGGAAAATGATATACAACTCAGAGTTCCGTTATTTATAAAAACGGGCGATAAGATAAGAGTAGACACAAGGAACGGTGAGTATGTAGAGAGAGTGACCGACAAGTAAAACTTCAGGCAAAAATCCACCAGAAAGCCGCGGCAACAGTAAGCACTTGCGTCAAAATTCCCGGAACGAAATTTGTATCAGCTTGTATGGATTTTTGAAAAGCAATCCATTTATCAATAAATTTACTTTTTATTCCCAAAAAAAAGTATGGACCTTCCATGACATCAGGTAAGACCGCCGCAAATGATGCGGCTAAAATTGTGGCAGCATGTGCCATATCGGGCATAGCTTTAGATGCGATGAAAAATCCAACAAAGAGAGCCGTGCAAACATCTGCGACGACAATGAAAGAACTCTTCTTAGTAGGTTTTCCGTGCTTCTTCATTTCCGTATTAAGGTGGGGATTCCAGTGAGGTATTCTGTCTAGAAGAAAATGGCTACCAAACGCTAGCGGAATAGAGAGAAGGGGATTGGCAATTTTGGTAGCAATAGCTGCTCCTACGATAACATGTGGTGTTTCTAGCACGATGTAAAAATGATAACGTTTGAGCATTGTCAAAGTCAAATATGTGAGAAGTTATGATAACTTGATATAATTTAGAAACAGAATAAACACAACGATGATGAAGATAGCATTTAATATAGTAGGAATACTACTTTTCTTCTTTTTATTTTGGAGAAAACTTAAAGAAGATTATGACTCAAGCAGAATATTTACATTTGCCCTGTTTGTTGCCCTAGGTGTGATTATATTCAGTTTTATATCTCAGAAGGTATTGCCTCAGTGGTGGTTTTGGGCAGACTGTTTGGGGGCAACCCTAGGATTTGTCCTTGGTAGATTAAGGTTTAAATTTAGATTTTTTGAAAATCTGGAGGCAGTGACGATAGGATTGTTGCCTTGGCTGTCTGTTATTTTTCTGCAAGACGCCATATTAAATTCCAGCTGGTCTTCGCTGATCGCCTTTGTAGTATTGCTGGTAATTATTGCTTTTTATGTATTTCTCGATACACATTATAAAAAATTTACATGGTATAAATCAGGCAAGGTAGGTTTTTCCGGACTAACCACACTGGGTGTGTTTTTCCTAATTAGGACAGCAGTTGCAGCTGGCTTTCCTTCTATGCTATCCTTTTTGGGTCCAATAGACAGTATCATCTCTGGAGTGATAGCTTTCACTTCATTTTTGTTAGTATTTAACTTATCAAGACAACAAGCATGAAAAACAAAAAAAAGACCAAATCAAAAACAAGTAGTAAGAAGAAAAAGGGAAGTGTTATTCAAATTCCCGCAAAACTTTTGGCTCCTGTTGGCAAGTTCTTGCAGGGAAAGTTGAAAAAACTTGAAAAGACGAAAACCGAAATAGAGAAAGAAGACCCGTTTAAAGACACATCAAGGGTTATGGACAACGCTTCTCCAGACACAGATGCCGCCGAACAGTTTGGGCACGCAAGGACATCAGCTATTAAAGAGCAACTAGAAAGAAAAATGGTCCAAACAAAGAAAGCATTAAAACGTATCAAGATTGGCAAATACGGGCATTGCGAAGACTGTAATGAATTGATCGACACAGACAGACTAATGGTTTACCCTGAAGCTACTCTTTGTGCAAAATGTCAGGCAAAGAGAGAAAAATAAGTACAAGTTAAGCTTAGTAGACAGTATCCGCCAACGGGCGGTTTTTTATTGAGTAGGTGATACTATATATACATGGATACAAAAATTATATTTGAGGATAAAGACATAATTATATTGAACAAACCTTCAGGCGTGGTAGTCAATAGAGCTAACACAACGAAAAATCCCACCTTGCAAGATTGGTTAGAAAAATATTTAAAACTCAAAGATAATGGAATCGGTGATAGAGCCGGCATTGTTCACAGACTAGATAAGCCAACTAGCGGAGTATTGATTGTTGCCAAATCGGAACAAGCTTTTACAAATCTCCAAAGACAGTTCAAAGAAAGGCAGACAGAAAAGAGCTATCAGTGCTTGGTGCATGGGAAATTAGATATTAAAAAGGGTCAAATAACGGCCCCAGTTGGTAGACTTCCGTGGAACAAGGAGCGTTTTGGGGTTTTGCCTGGCGGACGCTCAGCTGAAACTAATTATGAAGTGATTAGCTATTACAAAAACAACCAGGGAATATATAGTTTAGTAAATGTGTTTCCCAAGACAGGAAGAACACACCAAATCAGAATACATATGAAATATTTAGGTTACCCGCTAGTTGCTGATGATTTTTATGCTGGTCGAAAAACCTCTCGAGATGACAAGGAATGGTGTCCGAGGCTATTTCTTCACGCAAAAAGTATTATGTTTGCTCACCCAAAGACTGGCGAGAAAATATCATTTGAAGCGAAACTTCCTCATGATTTAGACAAAGTGTTACAAAAACTTACTCTTTTGGAGGACTGACTTTTCATGCTTCTTTACACACGGCTAGAAATTATTCTAAACTAGATATAGACAGATAGGTTTTAATAAAAAAATTATAGCTAGTTACCAATCTTATGTCACCTGCCCAAAGACGAAAAAAACGCGTCAAAAAACAAGCGCGAAAGAATGGAAAACGTAAATATTTTAAATTGTTTTGTTTGCTTTTAATACCTCTTTTTATTTTCCTTTTGATTACCCTCAGAACTAAATATTGGAAATCTTCCGCAGAAACATTCTTAGTTATTGAAAAAGAAAGCGGTGACGTTGTTGTTACTGTTTTTAATCCTTCACTTGAAAAAATTACCAACATTACGATACCAAAGAATACGGAGGTTGAGGTAGCCAGACAACTGGGGCGATGGAAACTTGGGAGCGTAAGGGAACTGGGAGAAAATGAGAATATGGAGGGGCAACTATTAGCAGAGACAATTGTTAAGCATTTTAAATTACCTGTGGCAGCGTGGGCAGACGCCCCGGCCTTGGGTTTTGCAGAAGGTGATTTACCTGGAATAATTAAGGCAAGTCTAATGCCATACAAAACTAATTTGGGAATAGGGGATAGGATTAAAATGGGCCTAATGTCTGCAAGAATTAAAAATTTAAAAAGAGAGAATATTTCTTTTGCGGAAGGGAATATCCTTAAAAAGGTGACATTGATTGGAGGAGATGAAGGATATGTTTTGGCAGGTCGACTACCCAACTATATTATCGCCCTTTTTTCTAACCCATGTATTTCTAGTGAAGGGGCAACAGTGGTGATATATGATTCAACGGATACACCAAACGTTGCAGAGGAAATAGGAGAAGTAGTCGAAGTAATGGGTGTGAAATTAGCAAACATAAAGAAAGAAGAAGCGGATAATTCCGATTGCGAAGTAAAAGGAAAAGACAAAGAGTTGTTAGATGAAATTGTTCAAGTTTTTTCCTGCAAAAATATGAGAGTTGAACCAGAAGGCAATTTTGATCTAGAAATCAAGATAGGGAAAGAATTTTCAAAGAGATTTTAGTCTTCGTCAGTCACAGAATTCTTCAGGGATTCTTTTTTGTGAATAAGCTCAGGTGGAGTAAAGGAAATATAGTTAATTTTTTCAGAGGTGAATGATGGAATATCGGCTACTTCTTTGACCCTTTTTGTTTCGCGAATAAACACCTTTACTTCTTGGGGGCTAGAAGATTTAACAAAAGCCTGATATTTGTTGCCTGCTTTAATTAGTTTAATAAGACTGACAGAAACGTCGTCTGGTAATCGACCGATATACTTTTTGGTGTCTGTGCAAACAGAGATTCTGTGATTACCTATTTTGAATTTAACTTCATCGCCAGAATCAAGGTTGGCAATTACCTTGCCACAGTCTCCTAAGTGCAGCAGAGAAACAATCTTGGTTTTGCCTGGTTCTTCCAGAAAAGCACGAGCAGAAAACTTAGAAGGATTTGTTTTTTCTCCTTTCCTGAGTTCTTTCCATTTTGCTAAAGCCTTAGTGGCAATTGTATTGTGAGGGTCAATATTAATTACTTTTTTAGCTGTTTTTTTGGCCTTAATTATTTCACCTACTTCGGAAAAAGCTCTTGCCAAGCGATTGAGCGCATCCACATCCTTAGAATCCTTTTTGAGAATTTGTTTATTGAGGTTTACAGCATCTTTCCAGCTTGCTTTAAGGGCTGCGGCGATTGCTTTTTGGGCCAGGTCTTCATTCATGTATGTTTTCCGTGTAACTCATTCTGAGTATAGATATGACAAGAGGGTTGTCAAGGGGAAACGGCGAAGAATCTTAGAAAAAGAATAAACGACTCACAAGCGTACAGATTTTATGGGAAAAAAAAGATTTTTCGTATATAATTACATTTGAAATGAGTGGTCATTCACACTATTCAACAATCAAAAGACAAAAAGAATCTAACGATGCCACAAAGGGAGCCGTTTTTTCAAAATTGTCACGAGCAATTTCGATTGCGGTAAAAAGCGGGGGAGGGTCTTCACCTGATTCAAATTATAAATTGAGAGTTGCTATAGATAAGGCTAGAGCAATGAATATGCCAAAGGCTAGTATCGAACGTGCTATTTCTAAAGGAGTAGGCGGGGGAGACTTAGAAGAGGTCACCTATGAAGGGTTTGGCCCCGTCGGTGTTGCCGTTATGGTTGAGGTAGCCACAGATAATAGAAATAGATCTGGACAGGAAATTAAAAGTATTTTTGACAAAGGGGGAGGGAGCTTGGCTGGTCCAGGAGCTGTATCTTTTAACTTTGAACCAAAAGGATTTATTGTAATCAAAAAAGACAAAAATGTGGAAGAACAAATGCTAGCTCTCATAGATCTTGGCGTAGAGGACATGGAAGAAACAACCGATGGAATTGAGATACATGTGGACTCGAGTCTTATTAAAGAAATTAGAGAAAAACTTGAAAATAAGAAATTTAATATTGTCTCCACAGAGTTAGTACAAAAACCTAAAAACTATCAATTACTGGACAATGAAAAGAAGGCAAACAAAGTCCTTTCCTTTTTAGATGGATTAGAAAATCAAGATGATGTTCAAAAAGTGTTTGCGAATTTTGATATTCCTGAAGACATCTTAGAAAAAATAGCAAATGAGTAAAAGAAAAAGATTTTTTATAACATCGTTTACTCTCTCCTTGGGATTTATTGCAATTCAATTAATCAGTGCTTCTAGGGATAACTTATTTATTGAAAATCAGTTTAGGTTTTTAACGATTGGCGCTCTGGGATTATTGACTCTATTGTTGTTTGCATGGTCTTTAAGGGAGGGGTTGGGAAAGAATTTAACATTATTATCCTTGATATTGCCAACAATGTTTACCATTGGGGTCGGTCTTTTTTGGTTTCTACTTCCAACAAATGTTTTCGCGAGGCTTCCCGCCGTTATTTTTTATGGCCTAGGTATTTACGCTCTCTGCTTAACGACTAATATTTATACAGTAGCAACAATAAGAACGATTGCCTTATTAAGGGCGGCAAGGGGAGTTGGATTTGTACTCACTTTAGTGACCTCTTTCCTTATTTTTGACACAATCCTGTCTCTAAAGGCATCGATTGCGGTAACTAGTCTATTATCTTCGTTGGTTTCTGTTCCTTTATTCCTTCAAGGCTTTTGGACAATACCGCTTGAGCGTAAGTTTTCAAAAGATTTAATAATGATGTCTCTTGTCGCCAGCCTTATTGTGGGGCAGGTTGCTCTAAGCTTATTTTTCTGGCCAGTCACAGTTGTTGTTGGGTCATTATTCTTAACAGTCGCAGCCTATATGCTTCTAGGCTTGGGTCAGGCAAAGCTCGAGGCTAGGCTTTTTGCTCAAACTGTTAGGGAATACCTCTTTGTAGGCGCCTTTGTATTTATAGGAATGTTTTTTGCTACGCATTGGGGAGGCTAATTTAATAAAATTCGATTCGGAAATAGTTAGATTTTTAATGACACGACAAGGAGGGGATGAGGGTAGTATATATCCTATAATTTATCTTCACGCATTGCCACGAAGGGGGAGTTTTCACAAGAATTAACCAGAATTTTCACGCGCTGACAAAATACGACGCTGCCAAAGATAAACCGAAGGATAAACGATGCAGTATGATATAGTTACCAAGCACGAAAGATAGAGCCTCATGCCTAATACGTCCCCGTTGTGGATAACTAGTCAAGCTATTGGATTGCTAAAATACCCCTACTGAGAGTGTGATACAGAGAACGATGAGTTGGATCAGATCCAGAGGACAACCATCATAGAATGCATCTCTAGCAGCAAAGGAAAACGTTGGACTTCTCTTATAAGAATGTCACATGGTTATTTGTAACAGCAGTATGGTGGAGGAGCTCAATTGATACATAGTCGCACAATGATACTTTTGCGACGTATACTAATTCACTGGGGTGGGCGGGTGTTTTTGGCTCATTCATCAACCCTATGTCCTTATATGATTATGGAAATGTTATAAATTATATTAATTGTCCTCTGTTTAAGGTTTGTCTATATATTCTCTCTCCGAACATTATCCGAAAGTAAATTTAGCGATTTTAGCCCCTCTCCCCCAGTTTCCTAAAATCTCATTTTGTTTGTTGTTTGCTATGATTTTTATTTACGAAACCAATGTAGATGATGAGTTACCTATTTATTTACTGACGGGCCTCTTAGAATTGATCTAATGAAACTCTGGGTTTGAATTTACTAACTCTAAAGTATAAAATGGCTTCCTTATGGCAGAAAGAAGACGTCATTCGCCGTTTAAGCGACAGTTGGATATGTTGGACGGAAGAAGTATTTTTATAAATACTGAGTGGGCGGATTGGTTGAGAGACCAAAAAAACAAAATACAAAGTGTTTCTTTAACAATAATGGAACACAAGAAATATTTTCTAAACAAAAGACCCGAATGGGCAAAAACTTTTTCAGAGAAAGAAATTTCAGACGATGTTTTGGTAAAAGAGTCAGACAAATACTTTAAACATTTGTTAAGACTAGATCCAGAAGAATGGTCTATCGAGAGAGAGATTATTGATGATGACGAAAAAGAAGGTTTTATTGTAGAGAGAATATTAAATAGGTTTGGGGATTGTCGTTATGTAACAACGATATTTCCAAATAAAGAAGGAAACCATACTTGCAGACTAGAAAGCTGGTTTGCCAAAGGACAATGGACCGTAGGTCAAGAGTGTACATATAACAGAAGAGCTGGATTTTATACCGAGAAGGAACTTCTCAATCACACGGAAACCTGGTTTAGGGTTTTCAAATAATAAAAAATGAATACAAGAGTAAAAGATAGCCATACATGTTTAAAGAAAGACCACACAGACCAATAAGTCGCGAAGCGTTCATTGAACAACATGTCATTGGATTTGATCATGACGGAGTTATGGCCGGATCTAGGCAGCCAGTTATTGATGAGTACAACAAAGACTTTGGGACAAATCATTCAGTAAATGAAATAAAAGGATTTTATGACCTGGCATTGTGGGCAAAAGATGATTTGGGAGTAAGTGACGAAGAAGCTAAAGAGATACATAACAGCCTTTGGTATCACCGACCTGACGTTTTACTGAGGGCAAAGCCGAATCCTGGCGCTACTGAGTTTACGAGAGATCTTACCAAGAGAAGAAAGTATTTCCAAATAATTACCTCGAGGCCTCCAGTTTTTACTGAAAGCACGATTGAGTGGTATCGCGTAAATATGCCCTGGGTTAACAAAACCCAAATAATTATTAGAGATGACGAAGATACAGTGGGAGAAATTTTTAAAGCTGATCAGATAAAGCGCTACGGAATTACAGTGTTTTTTGAAGATGCTGCTCATCATGCCGAAAGAATTGCTAAGCACACAGACGCAATGGTTGTGCTATTAAATAATGATGCTGCCTGTGATGACTGTGATACGGGCCAAATATTAAGAATTAGGAGCGATATTCATAGGGTGCCCACTCTTGAAGAGGCTCTAAAAATACTCTTTCGTGACTAGTTCTTCTGTGTCGCACAATATTGACAACCTTCTGTGGCTATGTTAATTTTTATACAGGGTCTTCCCTACTTAACATTAATTAATTTTCAAAAAATGCCGACTGCTCAATCGTCAAAAAAAATATCGCCATTAGAAAAATATTGCAATAACTTCCTGGAATATTTAGAAATTGAAAAAGGCTCCTCTCCCCTAACCATTCGAAACTACAAACATTACCTTAATCGTTTTTGTTCCTGGATGAAAAAATCAGGAATTAGACAAACTCCTCAAGACATCAATTCAGAAGTAGTAAGGCAATATAGGGTGTATCTTTCAAGAATAGAAACAAACAAAGGAGGCACTCTCTCGAGAAAAACACAAGGTTTCCATGCTATTGCTTTGAGATCTTTTTTAAAATGGCTAATTAGAAATGATATTGAGGTTATGTCTCCAGACAAAATTGAATTACCAAAAACAGACGAAAGGCAGATTAAATTTTTGTCAGGAGAACAAGTAGACAGACTTCTTAACGCTCCCTCTCTTTCAACCATTCAAGGCAAAAGAGACAAAGCAATATTGGAAGTTCTTTTCTCGACGGGATTAAGGGTTTCAGAGTTGGTAAAAATGGATAGAGATAAAATTGATTTTAAAAGAAGAGAGTTTGGAATACTTGGAAAAGGAGGAAAAACAAGAGTTGTCTTTTTGTCGGCAAGGGCGGTGGAGTGGATAGATAAGTATGTAAAGTCAAGAAAAGACAGATACTCGCCTTTGTTTATTCGCCACAAAGGAAAAATTGATCCATCAATCTCAAGTGAGGAAATGAGACTATCTCCTCGCTCCGTGCAAAGAATGCTTAAAAAGTACTCAAGAAAAATGAAATTTCCAATAGATGTTACCCCGCACGTTATGAGGCATAGTTTTGCTACAGACCTGTTGATGGCTGGCGCAGATTTAAGAAGTGTTCAAGAAATGTTGGGACACAAGAATGTCTCAACGACTCAGATATATACCCATGTAACCCACAAGCACCTTCGAGATATTCATTCGGCTTTTCACGGCAAGGGTGGAGATTAAACCAAAAAACAAGAGGGTCGTTTGAATAGAGATTTCTCTCTAAACGCGTACCCTCGGTCTCTGTTTTGTATACAGAATAGTTTCGGTCAAAACCAATTAGAATATTAGTTGAATGATGTCTCTTGCGAGTAGAAACACCATTAATAGAAGAATAAGCACGAGGAAGGTGTAATTAAGTATTTTAGCTGCCTTAATAATTCCTGGCTTATTTTTAAACAAAGAGCAGATGGCTCCAATCCATATGTGTCCACCATCAAGTGCCGGAACTGGTGCAAGGTTTATTATGGCCACGCTGAAGTTTAAAAGTAGCCAAACAAAAATGGTACCAAACACAAATTCTACGTCGACTATTTCATGAGTGATGGCAACAACACCAATCGGACTCGAAACTTGCTCAATCCCTATGTGGCCAGTCAATAGCATGGTAACAGCAAAAAAGGATGCTTTAATATACATCCAAGCCACCATTAGACCAGCTTTTCCAAAAGTCAGATAAGAAACTATTAAGCCGGCGGCGATGTTTGCAAGTGGTCCAGCGCTATAAACGATTGTTTTTTTGAGAAACGTGGACTTAAGGATGTCTTCTTCCTTAATATTCACTCCGCCCCCCACAAGCCAAGGAGAAACAATTATCTCTTTACCTCTAAAGTAAAAGGTTTTTTTAGGCTGGATAGGGAGACCAATAAAAATAGTGTCAAAAGAAAAGCCAAGAAGTGAGGCGGCAAAGGCATGTCCCCACTCATGAATGACCAACACTAAAACGAGTTGCAGGATTACAACGAAGATAGACATGTTTGTTACCCTCCTTTAGGGCCTTCAGTTGGAATAGGTTTTGACGAAATTTGTTAATGAGCTTACAAATAAAAAATGCCCGAATATACGGACAGATTAGTAGCATTATACAATGCAAATTAATGAAATACAAAATATAGGTTATTTAACAATGGAGATATTTATTTTTTGGCTAGGTTTTTTTCCAAGCAGGCCATGGCGGCAACAGCGTCATTTTTCTTTGCAAAGCGCATTAAGATAACTCCTTGAGTAGCTCTTCCCATCTGGGGAATGTTTTTGAGAGGCAGTTTAATGATTTGCCCATTTTTACTAGTGATAATCAATTGCTCCATTTTTTCATTAACTAGAGCGATGGCGGTGAGAGGACCTGTTTTGCTGTTAACGACGGCTGCTTTAACACCCTTCCCTGCCCTTCTTTGAACTGGGAAAAGATGAATGCCTGTTCTTTTACCAAGTCCATTTTCCGAAATGGTAAGGATGTCTCTAAACATCTTTCGTCTTTTGTCTTTTGGTTTGGTGGTTTTTTCTGCGAATACTTCCATTCCAATAACTTCATCAGTTGTTTCTAGTTTAATACCACGAACACCGGTTGTGGCTCTTCCCATAGATCGGACATTTGTTTCAGGGAATCGAATAGACTTACCATTTTTAGACAAAAGAAGAATGTGCTCATTCCCTTGTGTTTCTTGAACACAGACAAGAGAATCTTTTGCAGCTAAGCGAATAGCGATTAGACCAGAGGCTCTTAGATTTTTAAATTGAGATACCTTTGTTTTTTTAACAACACCCATCGAGGTGGCCATAATATAGTGCTTGCGCAGATCATCGTTGCTGGCCGCCAAAACCGACATAACGACTTCGTTTTGATCAATATCAATAAGATTAACAATTGCTTGTCCCTTAGCCTGTCTGGTTGTCTCTGGAATTTCCCAGGCTCTTATCCCGTATACTTTTCCTTTATTTGTAAAGAATAATACTGTGTCATGCGTCATCGCCGATAGGATGTGTTCGATTTCGTCAGCTTCTTTTGTTGTCATTCCTACAACACCCTTTCCTCCGCGTCTTTGTGACCTGTATGTTCCCCTAGGAACTCTTTTTACGTATCCAGTTTTGGTAACAGTAATAAGAGTTTCCTTGTTTGGAACTAAATCTTCGTCGGAAAATTCTCCTAGTTTTTGTTTATAAATCTTAGTTCTTCTTGCGTCTCCAAATTTTTCTCTAAGTTCTGTGAGTTCTTTGGTTATTATTGTAAGCACTTTTTGAGGATTTCTAAGAATGGCTGTTAGTTTGTCTATTAGTTTCTTAATTTCGTTGTATTCCTTTTCAATCTTATCTCGCTCTAGGGCGGCCAATCGCCTGAGTTGCATGTCTAAAATAGCCGTAGATTGGATGTCGGTTAATCCGAACTTTTTAATTAAGTTCTTTTTTGCATCTTCTTGAGTGCGGCTTGCTCGAATCGTTTTAATAACTGCATCTAAGTTATCAAGCGCTATCTTTAATCCCTCCAAGATATGGGCACGTCTTTTGGCAGCAGTTAAATCAAAAATGGTTCTTCTGGTAATAACATTTTGTCGGTGTTTAACATATTCGGTTAGAATTTGTTTTAGGTTTACAGTGAAAGGAGCTCCATCGATCAAGGCAACGAAATTGGCGGGAAAAGTGGTTTGAAGCCGCGTGTGCTTATATAGATTGTTAAGAACGGCTTTAGGTCTAGCATCTCTTTTAAGTTCGACAACAACAGATAGTCCATCCTTATCTGATTCGTCTCTCAAGTCAGCAATACCTTTGATTCTTTTCTCGCGTACTAATTCGGCAATTTTAATAACTAGTTTGGCTTTGTTTACTTGATATGGAAGTTCAGAAATAACTATTTGCTGTCGATTTCTCGGACCTTCTTTGATTTCGGCCACTCCCCTAACGATTATTTTTCCACGACCAGTTGCATATACTTCATTTAGAGAAGCAGCATCATAAATTGTGCCGCCTGTTGGGAAATCTGGACCAGGAATAATGTCCATTAACTCATCGATTGAAATATCGCTTTCAAAATTGACCTCAGAGGGGCTAAGAATATCTCCGTCCTTGTCTTGCCCTGAAGCCTTTAGGTTAATTTTCTTAATAAAAAACTCAGCTTCTTCTTTTTGCGCCTTTTTTTCCGAAATAATTTTCCCTTTTTTGATAGTGGCCAGTACGGCATCAATTACTTCCTTTAAGTTATGGGGTGGTATTTTAGTGGCCATTCCGACAGCTATTCCTTCAGATCCCATTAACAACATGTTGGGAAGAAGGGCTGGTAAATATACTGGTTCTTTTAATGTTGCATCGAAATTATCAAGAAAATCAACTGTATTTTTCTCGATATCACTCAGAATAGTAGGCGATATTTTTGCCATTCTTACCTCTGTGTAACGCATGGCTGCGGCAGAGTCTCCATCAATGGATCCGAAATTTCCCTGTCCCTGAACTAGCGGGTACCTCATTGAAAAATCTTGAGCTAAACGAACAAGCGAGTCATAAACGGCCATGTCGCCGTGAGGATGGTATTTTCCCAAAACTTCTCCGACAACTTTTGCAGACTTAGTAAAAGACTTAGTTGGGTCAAGATTCATCAAATGCATGGCATAGAGAATTCTTCTGTGAACAGGTTTTAATCCATCTCTGATATCAGGAAGTGCTCGAGACACGATGACGCTCATTGCATAATCAACGTAGCTCTTTGACATTTCGGCGGTTATTTCTACTGATTTTACTTTTCCAATTTCCATAATTTTTTAGCTTCAACAAACAAAAAAAGATAGGCGTTTAGCCTGCTCCATTTTACCCTTTCTGAGGCTGTTGAGCAATAGGAATACTTGGTGAAACGCAGGCATTGACAGCCATTTTATTGTAAGATAATCTGAGATACATGGGTATAAAGAAACTTAAGAAAAGGATCACGACCTCAGTACTATTATTAGCAACCATATTAATAGGAGTTTTTGTCATTCCTTGGAAATATGTTAATTGGGGCAAAATAGAAATATTGCCCGCTTCAACTATAACTGTGTCTGGGGAGGCTACGTTGGAAGAAAAAAGCCAGATAGCAACCTTTACGGCGGGGGTAACAGTCATAAATGACGACAAGGAAATAGCTGTTAGTGAAGTAAATCAAGCAATGACAGACATTGCCGAAATCGTAAAGACATTTGGGGTAGCAGAGGAAGATATTCAAACGAGAAACCTTAGTGTATATCAAACTCAAGAATCGTTCATTGAAAAAGAAGCAAGAAAAGCACTGTTGGGACAGTGGCGCGCAAACAATACTATTGAAATTACTCTTCGAGATGTAAACAGAGCATCAGCCTTTGCTGATTTACTAAACGAAAGTGAGGCAACAAATGTTTATGGACCTAATTTTTCATTAGATGACACACAGGATTTAGAAGTGGTTCTCCTTGAAGAAGCAATAAATAATGCTCGCGAGAAAGCTGAAAAGATTGCAGTGTCTAGTGACAGAAAATTAGGAAAAATAGTTACTGTGAGCGAGGGGGCACAACAAACAAGTGGCATATTCGGAGGTCTTCCAGAGGCTGGTGGTGACACTCCAATTGAACCCGGTACAGAAACGGTTTATAAAACAGTGACGGTAACTTTTGAACTTCGATAAGCAGACAGAAAACTACATCGCATTTTTGTATATTATTTTTTTTCTATATTTTTATTTAGAGGATTTATCTGGAGATTCTTTGCTTTTAAGCTTAACAATAACTGGTCTTACAAGCATGGTTCCTAGAGATGAAATTTTAAAGCCAATGCTTCCAATAAACATCATTAGAACTAGGTGAGCGAAAGAATTTAGAGGAGCGGAAATTGTTGTTGTAGGAATGTCTATCCCTCCCCCATTGGCGCCCTGACCTACCACGGGGACTTCAATTGGGGCATCACCAATAGTAAAGAATTGAATCGGTTCAATATTCTTTGAAAAAACACCGTAAACACTGAATGCTGACAACAGGAGAATGGCAATACCCGAAAAAAGAAGAATGTAACCGACTATTTTTTCGCTCATGATCTATTAATTATTCTAGTCTATTTATATTACTTGTTCTACTGAAGAAAGCGTATTTTGATTCAAGCATGATGATTATGAGTTTCTTTTTTTCTTTTACCACTTCTTTTAATATGTTTTTTAGCCTTTTCTGGTTTTCTTTCCGGAATGGCAGGTTTAGTGCCGTTATTCCTTTGTCTATTATTTATGAGAGGTATTCTTTCTATCACAGAGTACATTAAATACTATTTACGATATTTGTCAAAGAGGCTTATTTTATTTTGGAAGTTTTTACGCAGTACGGACAGTATTCGCATTCAGGGCCAGCGGTTGGAATTTTATCGGAGTCTAATGTTTTCTTTATTTCGAATAATATGGGCTCAATCCAAGTTGTATCACCTTTGTGTGGATGAATGGTCATTTCGAATTCTAGTTTACCGTCGAATTTCTCTCTATTCTTACTAGCGTTGGCATAAACAATATAGCCTGTTTTTGCAACTTTAAATCCACTTTTTTCATATATCCATTGATATATCTCTAATTGCTTTTTATAACTTTTTTTCCATTTGTCATTTAAAGAAATTTCTTGTGTTGTACTGGTCGCTTTGTAGTCGATAACAATTAGCTCTTCCTTTTTGTTAATCCACAAGTCATCGATGGCACCGAAAATTAATAAATTCGTTCCTTCGTGAAGATATTGTTTTCCCTCAAAATTATTGCGCCATGTGTCAATTTCTGGATGATCGAATGGGACGGCATCGATTTTATATTTTTTCATTAACTCATGGGATTGGCCCTTTTTGCGAAGCAAATCAAATTCTTTTTTTAATAATTCGTCGACAGCAAGGTTTAGAGAAAAACCAGGCATACTTGGCCTTTTAATTCCCAAGCGCACTGTTTGATAGAAGCATCTTGGACATTTCAGAAATAAATCAATTTTACTGCGACTTAATTTAAAAGGGAAATTTCTTTTTGGGTCGTATATCCACCTGTTTGTCCAAGCCATAATGAAAGTATACAACACTATTCCCTATTGAAAGCAGAGAAAGTGTTAATATAAATGTATGTTCTTGAAAAAAGTGAAGACAAGAATATCGCAGATGGATAAGGGGGTTATTAAACTGGCTGCTTCATTATTTGTAATCTTTTTTATTGGAATCGGATTGAGTTTTTTATTCTTTAGGTTATCGACCTCTTCATATGATCCTAAGGAATCAGGAAACAAAAAAGCAACGCTTCCTCCAACACCAATTGTTGACACGCCCGACACATTTAACGTTTTGTTATTGGGGTATGGTGGAGCTGGACATAGTGGTGGTGGATTAACAGACTCGATAACACTGGCAAACGTAGACACAAAAGAAAAAAAAGTAGCTCTTGTCTCAATCCCACGCGATCTTTGGATTGCCCTGCCTGTTGATTATGACAACAAACAAAATTATAAAATTAACGCTGCTTATGCTATTGGTGGGGACGATAATAAGTATCCAAACAAAAAACCTGTTTATCGAGGCGAAGACGGTGATGGCGAATTGGCAAAATATGCTGCTTCTATTGTAACTGGGATAGAAGTAGATTATTACTTATCTGTTGATTTTGCCGGGCTTGTTGACGCAATAGACTTATTGAAAGGGATTGAAGTTGATGTTAAACACCCGTTCGATGATTATTTTTATCCAGTAAAGGGGCTCGAGAATGAAACTTGTGGGATATCGAATGAAGACATCACTGACTTTCATCAGAAATATTCAGGTTTTCAGTTAGAAAAACAATTTGAGTGTCGATATGAGCACTTACATTTCGAAAAAGGAACGCAACAAATGGACGGAGAAACTGCTCTTAAGTTTGTACGATCAAGGCATTCAGATCAGTACGGTGGTGATTTTGCTAGAAGCGAAAGACAGCACGAGATATTAATTGCGATAAAAGATAAATTAATCACCCTCGATGCAATTTCTCAGACAAGCACTCTTTTTAATAAACTAGTTGGCAGTGTTCATACGGACATAGACAAAGACGCATTAAGGGATATGTTGACCGTTTTTGGTAGTCCAGGGGAATATACCGTCGCCCATATTTATCTTACCGAAGATAATGTTTTTTATTCTTCAACTAGCTCGGGAGGTCAATATATTCTTGTACCAAGAGAGGGTGTTAATAGTTGGGATGGAGTTCACAAATATATATCTGGGAACTAAATACTTAGGCTTTGTGAGGGACAACAATGATGGCAACGATATAAGCAAGAAGACCGGGAAAAATTCCCGTAAATATAAAAACTAAAAGCCAACCGAGTCTTAAAACGGTTGGGTCGATGTCAAAGTAATCTCCTAGTCCTCCGAATATACCAGCCAATACTTTGTTTTCTCTACTTCTGAATAGTCTTTTCTTTGTTGCCATACTGAGAGTATATTATACATTTTGGAAAAGAAAAGAATCAAATAGTTAAATTATTCTTTCGGTGATAGAGATGCTCCTTCGATCTCAAAGACTTTGTTTTTACTTTTGTATCCCGTAACAATTCTTACCTGCCTAGCTGGGACGTCAAAAAAATCTGACAGTGCTGACGCAATAGATAGATTAGCTAATCCATGAATTGGCGGTTCTTTGACTGAAACAATATATTCATTTCCTTCCAGTTTTTTAATATATGCTTTTTTGCTTGAGGGTTTAGCGGTGACGTTGATTTTCATTTAGGGTTTTAACTTTTTGGTTATAACTATTTTATACCAGCATGCTAATTATAAAAAGCTATTGAGGACTAGAGAATCTTTCAAGTCTCTCTTGATCTCTTGTTCTGGCTTGGTGACAATTACGGGAATCAATTTCAAGTTTTTTACATCCAGGTGGATGGTGTGGATAAATGGTGCACTCGTTATTGCTAAGATTTGGACAGATGCCAATAATTATTACTTTGTATTGTCCCCCACTTACCGAAAAGTAGACACAATTTTTTAATGGTTGTCCGTTTGTTTTGTCAGGCATTTTTTGTGGATTTTGAAAATAGTTTGATGGATTGTCAATCATAAAGAAAGACATATCATGACAACACGATGCTGGACATCCGTTTTCCTTGCAAAGATTTCGTTCTATATTACTCATGGTGATTGTTTTATTGTCGATCGGGTAAAAATCGTGAACGTAAAGGATTATAGGACAAATTAGCTTAAGATTCAATCTTGTAGTAATAGAAGTATTTGTTCCACTTCTTTTTCCACCTCTTGATTGGGGGCGGCAATATTAAGTGTTTTCCATAAATGGAGGTGCTTGGTAAGTAATTTGTAAAGGTTTTCTTTAGCGTTCAGAGTGTTTTGTTTTAAACTTCTTTCTTCTTCGTTTCTTACTCCGATTAGTGTTGGCGTATGGGTAGCTCTAACAGAGTTTCTGGATTTTTGACGACTTTGACCGCCCGCTTTTACGCTCGCTACGGCGGTTTTAATTTTAATATCCCCATCATCTAAAAGTGGATGACCCTGATCAAGAGAATCTTTTACCCAACGGATATATACCTTTATTTGTTTCCCTCCCCCTGAAGTGTCGAGCGAAGGAAAATGGTTAAGACGCTTAGCTATTTCTTTTTTGGCTTTGTCCTGTCTTTTTTTCTCGCCCGCTAGCTGCTCTGTTTTTTTGATTTCCTTTTTAACATAGTTTCTGTCGCGGGGATATTTTTTCCTTTTGGCTTTTTGCTCTCGTCTAGTAGTTTTGTCGGTGTTGTCGTAAGACTCTTTTTCACCGTTTGACTTATTCATGTAAATATTTTATCACGGCCATAGACAGTGACTAATAATTACGCTTAGGGTATGCACAATTTGTTATAATACGAGACTTATTAGTTCCATGGCAAAAATAATAAAGACATTCTTATTTATAGTAACTATTTTGTTGGTTGGTTTTTACGTATACAAATACAATCGAGACTTTCAAGAAATAGAAGATAAAAGAAAAGAGAGTCAGATTTCTGAATCAAGTGGTGTGAATAGTGTGGCCACCGAAGATAAAGAATACGCGTTTGTATGGACGGAAATTGATAATTTGGAGAACCTTTATCTCTATCCAAATTTTCAAGAAAAATACACACTTGAGGAAGGAATTGGTAATTATCAATGTAAAACCCTATCGAATGCTGGTTTTTATTCAAAAGACGATACCCCCATAGGACTTTTTATTAGTGAAGAGGAAACAATTAGCAATAAAATCAATAGTACGCTGTTTAATGGCTACTTTATTTTAACAAAGAATCAAAAGGCAATTATTACTGAAGAGTATGGTGACGACGTAGCGAGAGTTGGTATTCAAGCGGGTCCTTTATTAATCAAGGACGGAAGAATTCAAGATCTTAAGGACACCAATGACGAAATGGCTCGTCGCGTTATAGTTGCACTTAGTGACAAGAATGAACTATTTTTTATAGCTTTTTATACAAAAGATTCTGTGTTTTTAGGTCCGTCGCTTCGAAATTTACCAAGTTTAATAGTAAAGGCACAAGAAGAAATGAATACACAATTTGTTAGTGCACTCAACTTAGATGGAGGCTCAGCATCAGCTTTTTATAATCAGGACATAATATTATCTGAGTTAACCCCGATAGGAAGCTTTTTTTGTGAGAAGTAAGTTATTTTACTAAGGCTTTTTTGATTGCCTTTTCTGCTTCAGATCTATTGCGATAGCGATGAACTTCTACCCATTTCCCTGGTTCAAGGCTTTTGTAGTTTTTAAAGAAATGTTTTATTTCCTTTAGGGTGGGCTCAGGAACGTCATTCATGTTGTCAAACTTTCCAAAAACAGGGTCTATCTTTTCAATTGGTACTGTTATTATTTTTGTGTCTATTCCTGCTTCGTCTTTCATTTCTAAGAGACCTATTGGACGACAGAGCATGACCACGCCAGGCTCAACTGCTTCATCGGATAATACAAGAGCGTCTAGTGGATCGCCATCTTGACCCATCGATCCCTCGATAGATCCATAATTGAAGGGGAAAATTACAGCGGTGTGCAAAAACCTGTCGACTTTTAATTCTTTGGTTTTTTCATCGAGTTCATATTTAACTTTTCCTCCGGCTGAAACTTCAATGAATACCTTTACTTCCATCATTTTATTACTTTATTATATTACGGTTCGTTTGTCGATTTCTAAATATCGAGTGTTGCGCTCTTTGCATGAGTTTGAATAAATTTCTTTCTAGGTGGCACTTCCTTGCCCATTAAAGTAGTGAATAGTCTATCGGCCAGATCTACGTCTTCGACCTCGACCTTTTTCAGCGTTCTGTGTTCTGGATCCATAGTTGTGTCCCACAACTGGACTGGATTCATTTCACCCAGACCTTTATATCTTTGAATTGTGGTTTTGCCCTTCATTGTTTTAAGTGTGTCGTTTTTTTCTTTTTCGCTGTAGACAAAAATAGATTTCTTTCCTTGTCGAATTTGATAAAGAGGTGGTAGAGATATGTACAAATATCCCCTACTAATAACCTCTGGCATGTGTCGGTAAAAGAAAGTTAGCAAAAGTGTTTTAATATGCTCACCGTCGACATCAGCATCAGTCATAATAATGATTCGATGATACCTGGTTTTTTCGTAGTTTAACGACTCTCCTATACCGGCACCGAGGGCAACAATTAAATCTTTAATTTCTTCAAATTTAACAATTTTATCCAACTGGGCTCTTTCGGTGTTTAGAATTTTTCCTCCAAGTGGCAAAATGGCCTGAAAACGCCTGTCTCTACCCTGTTTAGCTGAACCTCCTGCAGAATCTCCCTCGACGATGTATAGCTCTGAAATAGATGGGTCTCTAGATTGACAATCTGCAAGTTTTCCAGGAAGAGAGGCTCCATCTAAGGCTCCCTTTCGAAGAACAGCATCCTTGGCTGCTCTAGCTGCCAACCTAGCTTTTGCGGCTAGAAATATTTTTTCAATAATTGATTTGGCGTCGGAAGGATGTTCTTCGAAGTATGTTTTAAGACCTTCTCTGACGAAAGAAGAAACAAAGCCTTGGACCTCTGGATTATTTAATTTTGCTTTAGTTTGAGATTCAAACTGAAGATTTTCAGATGGCATTTTTATGTAAACTACGGCGCTTAACCCTTCTTTCATGTCTTCCCCTGTTAAGCCATTCTTGGGTCCTTTTCCCTTTGTTCCGATTTTTTCAGTAAGGCCAATTTTTTTAGCGTAATCTCCTATTGCTCTCGTTAAAGCCATTCGGAAACCAGTTATATGAGTTCCACCATCAAGTGTATTAATTCCGTTAACAAAGCCTTTAACATTTTCATTAAAAGAATCTGTGTACTGGATGGCTACTTCTGCGGCAATTTCTTCACCTTCTTTAGAAAGATAAATAACGTCTGATTTTGTTTGTTTTCCTCGATTTGAATGAGCAACCAGAGATTTAATTCCGCCTTCAAAATAATAACTAGATTCTGTATCGGTTCTTTTGTCTTCGAAATGGAATGATAAACCTGCGACAAGATATGCTCGATCTTTGAGCAAAGCCATAATCTTCTTGTTTTCAAATGGACAGTCCTTAAACACTGTTTTGTCTGGAATAAATGTGGTAATTGTTCCCGTCTCTCCATTTCCAATTTTTAGATTCCATTCTTTGGGTAACCATTTTTCAATCTTTTCTTTGGTGGCTATTTTAACATCAGCTACCGGATCTCCCTTTTTATATTCTTGGTAGTAGGCTTTATTATCTCGAAAAACAATAACTCTGAAATGACTTGAAAGAGCATTAACAACAGAAGCTCCAACACCATGTAGTCCACCCGAAACCTTATAAGCGCCTCCTCCAAACTTACCTCCTGCATGAAGCTTTGTCATGGTAATTTCAAGAGCCGAAACACCAGATTTGTGTTTTTCTACAGGAATTCCCCTTCCATTATCTCTAATAGTGGCCGAACCATCCTCTCCAATTGATACCCAAACATTTTTAGCAACACCAGCAAAACTTTCGTCTACGGAATTATCAACTATTTCTCTAACACACTCATGAAGTCCTCTTGAGTCAGTAGACCCAATATACATTCCGGGTCTTTTTCGCACTGGTTCTAATCCCTCAAGGACTTGAATTTCTTGTGCTGTATATGTTGAGCCAGAGGGTTTTTTCGGCATAATATTGTTTCGTAAAAAATACCCCAAGAGGGATATTTATGTCCTAATTATACCCTAAGATAAGATACCTAAACAAGGCCAAGAACGAAGTTTGTAAGCTGTAATTGAACGTTTCCGTTCGCTCTTAAATTATTAAGGGTTTGGTTGGCACATCGTATATTTTTAGCAAGAAGACGATGTTTGTTTTTTGTATTCAAAAGCAAAGAATGAACATGAAGAATATAGTTCTCTATGAAAATTAAAGCTTCTTGTCGGTTCCATATTCGGCTAGTTTTTTGGAGTTGCTCTGCCTTATTCTTTTTTTCAAAAGCCCCGATTTCTTTTTTGTCTTTACTGGATAGTTCGCGCTTTCCTGCGATTTTAATTATTTGACACCTCGAAATAATCGTAGAGGGAAGATTGTTTTTAGAATGAGCGGTTAATATATAGTAGACGTTGTCTTGAGGTTCCTCTAAGTTTTTTAGAAAAGCATTTAATGCTTCAATTGATGCGGAATCAATATTGTTAATCAGTATTCCAGTGGGTCGATCAAGCGAAAGATCTGTAAATGAGCTTAGCTCCCTTACGTCTTTAATTTTTGCTAAAGGATATTCCAATAGCTTAAGTTTTAACTTTTTTGTTAGCTTTTCAGCTTCACTTTGGATATTTTGTTGATTGCCACCTACTAATAAGAAAGCATGCATGTGTGCACAGTATTAATCGCCAGACAACCAGCTGTCAAGCGGCTTGGTTTTATCACGCGAGGCACTTGCTAGGAAAAGAGTATTCGTTCATAATTAATTCACGGTGTTTTAAACACTGATATATATTATGGCTGCCCAACCCACAATAACTAAGACAAGTTCAAATGGTGAATCAAACCAGACTTTGGCTGATATTTTAGTAAGTCAAAAATCTCTCGATCCAGTTCGAGCCCAGCAGGTAAAAACAGCAGAGATCCAAACGGGTAAAACACAAGAAGCGATCTTGTTGGGACAAAACCTGGTTACAGAAGAAGCTTTAGTAAAAGGGAAAGCTGTTTTATACAATATCCCCTATATCAATCTTTCTACTATCCCCGCTTCTCCAGAAGCCTTGGCTGTTTTGCCCCAAGAAGTGGCCGATAAATTTAAAGTATTTCCAATATCGGTAGATCAAATGTCCAAGCAAATGATATTAGCTATGGCTGACCCTCTTGATTTAACGGCTATTGAGTTTATTGAGCAGAAAACAGGCTTAGCAGTGAAGCCTCACGCAGCTGAAGCTTCAAAAATTGACCAGAGCATATCAACTCGATACACCTCTTCACTGGCACAAGAGGTAACAGAAGCACTAAAAGAGGTTTCTCCTGAAAAATCTAAAGTGAAAACCCTAGAGGCACAGAAGACAGGTTTTATAAGAGAAGAAAGGGTCTCAGAAATTGTATCACACATCCTTGATTTTGCTATGAGGGCGCGGGCTTCTGATGTTCATATTGAGCCCCAAGAGAAATCAACCAGAGTGCGCTATCGAATTGACGGGATATTACAAGAAAAACTAACTATTCCTAGGGCTTTGCATGACGCTCTTATTTCTAGAATTAAAATTTTGTGTGGTATGAAAATTGACGAAAAACGAGTACCACAAGACGGAAGGTTTACTTTTAAGGGCGGAGAGGAAGAAATTGACTTGCGTGTTTCTTCCTTGCCTTCTGCTTGGGGAGAAAAGATAGTTATGAGACTTCTAAAGAAAACGGGAGGTATTCCTGACTTGCCTGACCTAGGTCTTCGCGGTCGAGGTCTAAAAAATCTCGAAGATGCGATATTGAGGCCTCATGGAATTGTCTTGATTTGTGGACCGACTGGTTCAGGTAAAACGACAACACTATATTCAATCATTCAGAGGATAAACACACCAAAAGTCAATATTATTACTCTTGAAGACCCAATTGAGTATAAGATTGCTGGTGTAAACCAAGTTCAAGTAAATCCAGCGGCAGGACTTACTTTTGCTTCCGGACTTAGATCTTTTTTGAGACAGGATCCTAACGTAATTTTAGTAGGAGAGATACGAGATAAGGAAACGGCTGATTTAGCCGTTCAAGCATCGCTAACGGGACACTTAGTTTTTTCAACAATTCACACTAACGATGCCGCAGGGACCCTTCCCCGATTAATGGATATGGGAGCAGAGCCGTATCTTTTGGCATCTTCAATGACCGCTGTAGTTGCCCAGAGAGTGACAAGAAAGATCCATGAAAAATGTAGAGTTGCGTATGATCCGGATCCTAAGGTAGTTAGTGAAATAAAAGCAGTTGTTGGAAATCTTTGGCCTGAAGGTAAACCAATGAAGCTTTATAAAGGTAAAGGGTGTGCTGACTGTAACAACTCTGGTTATTACGGAAGAGTGGGAATTTTTGAAGTACTATCTATTACGGAGAAAATTAGCAGATTGATATTAGAAAGATCTCCAGCTTCTGTGGTGGAAAAACAAGCAAGAGAAGAAGGAATGATCACCTTAAAACAAGATGGTTACTTGAAAGTACTAGAAGGAGTAACCACCCTTGAAGAAATACTTAGAGTGGCTCAAGATTAAAAGATGAATATAAAAGAATTACTACAACTAACGGTTGATCGAAAAGCGTCTGATCTTCATATTGTGGCGAACATACCTCCTACTATTCGTATAGATGGGCAGCTGTCTCCAGTACCTAACGAAGCAATTTTAACGCAAGAAGTAATTGGGGGTTATTTAAAGGAGATCTTAACAAGTGAGCGCTTAGAAAGACTAACGGTTAACAAGGAATTGGATTTTTCATTATCATTTAGCGAGAAAGCACGTTTTAGGGTGAATGCTTATACTCAAAAGGGAACGTACGCTTTGGCTTTTCGAAGAATTCCTCTTGAGATTCTTGATATAGATACATTAAATTTGCCCAAAATTCTTCATAGTTTTACTCATTTAAGGCAGGGCCTTATTCTAGTGACTGGTCCGACAGGACATGGAAAATCGACAACGCTGGCAGCGATGTTAAATGAAATAAATAAAACAAGGGCTACTCATATCGTTACGATTGAAGATCCAGTTGAGTTTATTTTCAGACCCCAGAAGTCAATTATCTCTCAGAGAGAAATGGGTTCAGATACTCATTCATGGCAAGTTGCCTTAAGGTCTGTATTGAGAGAAGATCCTGACGTTGTTTTGGTCGGTGAAATGCGAGATCACGAAACAATAGCATCAGCTCTAACAGTTGCCGAAACCGGTCATTTAGTTTTTGCTACCCTGCATACTAATTCAGCCGCTCAGACAATTGATAGAATAGTTGATGTTTTCCCAGAAGAACAACAGGGCCAAGTTCGCTTACAACTTTCTAATGTTTTAGAGGCTGTATTTTCAATGCGTCTCGTTCCTGCTATTGCTGGTGGAAGAACTGTTGCATATGAGGTAATGCTTGGTACATCGGCGATAAAAACTTCTATTCGCGAAGGTAAATCTCACCAAATTGAATCAATACTGCAGACATCACAAGAAGCGGGCATGAACACGCTAGAGATGTCCTTGGCTTCCCTAGTTCGTTCAGGACATATTACCTTGGAGACTGCCCAAAGCTTCTCAATTAGGCCGGAAGAATTAAGTCGTATGGTTAGAAGCAATGCTCCAATGCAAAACCTGAAACGATAAAAATGAAAAGATATATCTATAAGGCAAAGGATAAGGCAGGGAAGTTAGTTACGGGTGAAGTTGAGGCCTCTAGTGACAAACATGCCGCCAAGCTTGTTCGAGGAAAAGGGTTTATTGTCATTTCTATAAAGATTAAAAGAGAAATTCCGCTAAATATATTTAAAACCCTTAAAGAAAGAATTACTCCAGCCGATGTAGCGACATTCACACGACAACTTGCCACAATGGTAAACGCTGGTTTGCCGATTACAGAGGCTCTTGTGATTTTGAGATCTCAAGTAAAAGGGACGATGCAGAAAATGGCTTCTCAGATACTTGCCGATGTTGAAGGTGGAGATTCTCTTTCTGCTGCTTTGAGTCGGCATACAAAAGCTTTCTCCCCGACCTATATTGCCCTTGTAAAATCTGGTGAGGTCGGCGGTGTTATGGATGAAGTATTAGTAAGACTAGCTGACTCAATGGAAAAGCAACAAGAGTTTAAAGGAAATGTTAAGGGAGCATTAATTTATCCAGCCATTATTGTTGGTGGAATGGTCATTGTTGGTTTTATTATGATGATTTTTGTTATCCCTAGATTAACTTCTCTTTATGCAGATTTTGATGCAGAACTACCAATGCCAACCCAAATATTAATTGGGTTTTCCACCTTTTTAATGCATTGGTGGCCGCTATTGTTAGTTTTGGGTGGATTTGGTTTTTATGGCTATACTCTTTATCGAAAAACCCCAGCTGGTCGTAAAAGAACAGACGAGCTAATGTTTAAACTTCCAATTTTTGGAGAACTGCAGCGACAAGTTATTTTAACGGAGTTAACAAGTACGCTTAGCTTAATGGTTGGGGCTGGAGTATCCATTTTAGAAGCGCTTAATATTTCGGCTGGAGTGGTTGGTAATGTTGTCATTTCAGGAGCACTGAAAGATTCAGCTAAACAAATTGAAAAGGGTTTTCCCGTCGCTTTTTCGTTTGCCAAACATCCCGAGGCCTTTCCATTTCTTTTGTCCCAAATGGTTGCCGTTGGAGAAGAAACTGGAAAAATGGGCGAGGTATTAGCAAAAGTCAGCCATGTTTTTGAGGTTGAATCGAATCAAAAGGTAAAGACATTAACGGCGGCAATTGAACCATTAGTAATGGTTGTATTGGGACTCGGAGTGGGCTTTTTAGTAATCGCCATTATTTTGCCTATATATAATTTGACAAGTCAGTTCTGATAGCTTGACAGCATGTTTGGTTTAACTAATACTAAAATGATGAATGTAAAAGGAGGTGAAAAAATTTGACTATCCGAAAATTAAAAAGAAACCTAGGTTTTACATTGGTTGAGCTTTTAATCGTTATTGGTCTTTTGGGCGCAATTGCTTTAATCGTAATCGCAGCTATTAACCCAATAGAGCAATCAAACCGTGCGAGAGACACAAGGTTTAAATCAGATTCGGCTCAATTAATATCAGCGATAGATAGATATTTCGCATCAAGACAAGAGTTTCCTTGGGTAACAGCAGGAAGCGTTACAGATAATGATGCTTCATATGGATTTGTTAGCGCTGGAGACGAAGGCGCTGGTATCTGTGGTGCGGATTGTACGGTTGATGGTTTGTTGCTTAGCAACGATGAATTAAAATCTGAATTTAGGAATAGAGATTTTATTGACAATGATTCAGGTACTGATGATTCAAAGAAATTATTCTTAGGAAAAGAACAAGGAACATCGGAATCGGTGTATTCTTGCTTCATTCCAGCCGCTAAGGCGACAAGACAAACAGCTATTGCCGATGGAGACGTTTATACAATTAGCGCAGCAGATGGATCAAAGAGTGTAACAACGACATGTGATGCAGAAGATGCAAACTGGATAACGAGTGGATGTTACGTCTGCATACCGTGATATAAGGAGCTAGCTAAACTAGCTCCTTTAAGTTGTTCGTAGTAGAAGTTTTTATGATCTTCTTATTAATTGTTTATGGCCTAATTGCTGGTTCATTTCTGACTGCCTACACTTATCGATTGCCGATAGGTATGTCGATAAAAAAGGGCCGGTCAATATGTCCCAATTGCAAAAAGAAAATCTCCTGGTATGACAATATTCCCCTATTGTCATTTATATTATTGAAAGGAAAGTGTAGAAAGTGTGGGAAAAAGATTTCTATTAGATATCCGTTAATAGAGTTTGTTGCGGTTACAGGCTTTGTCGGAATTTATTATTTACTCAATAGTTGTGGAACGAACTCTATGCTTTCGGCCAGCTATGTATGTTCATGGCAAGCCAGGCTAGGAACCTTGACTCTACCTTTCATGCTTCTTGTTTTCCTAACAGTTTTAGCAATCTTTATAATCGATTTAGAAAAAAGAATTATTCCCGACGAATTAAGCTTTTTTGGTTTGGCTCTAATTTTTCTAAGTTTGTTATTGATTGATCCTTCAGTGCTTTATATTCATTTGTTGTCAGGTTTTGGGGCAGCAATATTTATTCTTTTAATACATATTGTTACGTCGGGTAAGGGAATGGGATTAGGCGACGTAAAACTAGCCTTGTATATTGGTGCTTTCTTAGGCTGGCCAGGAACGGCAGTTTGGCTATTTGGTGCTTTCTTGACAGGTGCAATCGTCGGAAGCATACTGATATTAATTAAAAAGACATCTTTTGGTAGGCAAATTGCCTTTGGTCCTTTTTTGATTTTGTCTTTAATAATTACATTAATTTGGGGTGAAGCTTTGCTTCGCTGGTATTTGTTGTTCTAAATAATAAACGAATGAGTTACTTTAAAAGAAAGAGAAATGTTTCAGGAGTAACCCTTGTAGAGCTTCTGGTTGTTGTCACCATCTTGGTTTTTCTGATGTCGGTCGTAATTTGGTATTTTAGAAACCAAATATTCAAAGGAAATGACGCAAAACGAAAAGGAGACATCCACAATATCGAAGTGGCTATTGAAGAGTACGAAAAAGATAATAATTGCTATCCTCTCCCCTCACTTGTGGTTTGTGATCCTAGTACAGGTTTAAAGCCATATTTGTCTAAGGTTCCTTGTGATCCAATGACTGATGCCTCATATTATTACGAACACGAAGACTCAGAATGTCCGTCTTGGTATCGTATTTATACAAACCTGGATAACTTAACAGATATAGACATTCTTGGTGAATGTGGCCCCGACTATTCCTTTAACTATTATGAAAGCAGTCCTAATGCTCCCGACGCAGACTGTGTGGAAACTGGTACTGGTGGTGAGACTGGAACGGGTGAAGATTTTTACGGTTGTTTTGGTGGAGTTTGTCAACCAATAAATTGGGATCCTACTCGTCCTGGCCCTCAATGTGACCCAAATTATGGAAGCGGTACTTGCTACGGACAGTGTACCGATCCCGACACCGGTCAGCCCCAGAATGAGTGTCAAACATGGAATTAAAATGAAATTTTTCAACAAAAAAGAAACCGTTGGTGTTGTCATCATCTTAACGCTTATTTTGGCAGCTTCACTTTATAATTTCAGAATTTCTTTAAGGCGTGCTCGAGATGCTCAGCGGAAGGCTGATTTGGGTCAAATGGCGGATGCAATTGGTGCTTTTCAAAATGATTTTGGTTTTTATCCACCCTCTCTTGATGGAAAAATAGTTGCTTGCAAGAAAGAGGAGGTAAGTAATTATGCAGAATATCAAGAATCGCTTATTTTAGGAGAAAACAAGATTGATTTATTTGAGATATATGCCCCCTGTGAATGGGGAAAAGATTCATTAGCAGATGTTTTTGATCCAGAATATCCGCCTTACGTAAAAACATTGCCAGATGACCCTCATGCTTCTCAGGGAGCATACTATACATATCTTTCGAACGGAAACAGGTTTCAAATATATACAGGACTAGAGGGTAAAGATGAAGATGCTGCTCAATCATTAATTGCCAAAAGAGATATTTCGTGCGGTCTCCGTATTTGTGACTTTGGAAGAGCTTCTGGACTAACACCTCTTGAAAAAAGTATAGAAGAATACGAAAATGAACTATTGCTAGAAAAAGCGAAATGAAAGACAAAGGATTTACATTAGTTGAACTTTTAGTAGTTATGGCCATCTTGGGAGTTTTGGTCACCCTGGTTGCCAGCGGTTTTCGTACGGCTCAAGTAAGAGGTAGAGATGGCAAAAGAAAATCAGACTTGAAAGAAATTGCTAACTCTCTTGAAATTTTTTATTCAGATCACGGTCAATATCCTGATGCAAATGGTAGCAGGATCCAAGCTTGTCAGTATGATCAAGCCATGGGTTCCGGAGATTGCACTTGGGGTGCCAGTGAATTTACAGACGGTACGACAACCTATTTCAAAATCTTACCCGAAGATCCTGTTTCTTCTCAGGATTATGTTTACCGTGTTCAGCTTATTGCTGACAACGCGAACAATCAAAAATATCAATTATTTGCAAGACTTGAAAATCCAGAAGATTTTAATTGTCTTGGTGGTGATTGCGAAAATTCTCCAGTGGCCCACTCTTGTGGTACGTACACCTGTAATTTTGCCGTAACGAGCTCTAACACTACGCCAACCGAGTAGTTTAGTGTTATATTTAAAGCAGATGAAAAAAGCACTACGAGGTTTCACGTTAATAGAATTATTGGTTGTAATTTCATTGATAGGTATATTGGCTGCCCTTGCGATTGTCTCTTATACTGGAACTCAAAAACAAGCAAGGGATACTCAAAGAAAGTCTGATCTTAAGCAATATCAAAATGCTTCTGAAATTGCTGCAAATAAAAACGATGGCATTTATTTTTCCAGAACAAATGGGTCTGGGGTTGGAGCCTCAACGACTTTATGTGCAGATTTATCATTATCGTCATGCCCAGCAGATCCAAGGTTTGAAGACGACTCTTCTTTTGTCTATTTATATCAATCTGATGGAACCGGAAATGGAAACATTGATGCAACCCAATATGTGTTGTGGGGAAAGCTAGAAAATAAAGAAGACTATTGGGTGGTATGTTCGAATGGGAAAACCGGCAGTACTCCGCAGTCAGGTTTTGTTGCTCCATCTGGTGGGGAATGTGTACTATGAGAACAAAGATTAAAAAATTTAAAAAAACAAGCGGCTTTACTCTAATAGAATTATTGGTAGTGGTTTCTCTAATTGGTATTTTGGCAACATTGGTGTTGGCTAACTTAAACGCAGCAAGACAGAGAGGGAGAGATGCCCAAAGAAAAAGCGACTTAAGAAATATTCAAACTGCTTTGAGACTTTACTACAACGATTTTGATAAGTATCCAGTCAATATGGCTTCGAATATTGCCGGTTGCGGTGCAAGCGGTGACAGTATTTGTGTTTGGGGAGAGGCTTTTGCTTCGGGTGTCCAAACGTATATGTCTACCTTGCCAGATGATCCCTTGCCAAGTATTTCATATAGTTATCAACAGATTGATTCAGACAACTATACTTTGACGGCTTGTCTTGAAAACGCTAGCGACGACAAGGCTCAAGCTTCAGCAACCTGTGCTTCCGGTTGGGAATATGTAGTACAACCATGAAAATATCTACTAATACAAAAGGATTTACCCTAATCGAATTACTGGTAGTTATTTCTATTATTGGTATTTTGGTTGGTTTATCGATTTTTGGATTACAGTCGGCAAGAGAATCATCTAGAAACAGCAGAAGAAAAGCTGATCTGGAACTTATTCGATCTGGAATAGAGATATATAAAGCAGATTGTGGTAATTATCCAACCACACTGGGGGCCTCGCTTTCTGGCTCAGAAACTACTGGAAACACTTGTCTTACTTCAACCGTTTATATTGCTGAAACTCCCGCTGACCCACTTCCCTTACAGACTTATTACTACATCTCCGACGGTCTCACTTATGAGCTTTGTGCAGCCTTAGAGGATAATGGTACGGATACATGTAGTGGTAGCTGTGGAGAAACGTGTACATACCAAGTAGTTAACCCCTGAAAAAATTGTTTAAATTAATTTTATTTTTCAAAAAAGGAAATGTTTCGTGGCGAATTGATAGTGTATAGTGATAACAAAGATGTTGAAATCTGCTCCCCCACCCTCCAAACATCACTTTGGCCATAATCGGCTTGGTTACACCCTAATTGAAATACTGGTCGGCATGTCGATTATTGGTTTAATTTTTAGCTTTGGATATCTAAGCTACCGAGATTTTTCTAGACGCCAATCTCTTGCCAGTAGCGTCAGAAGATTGAAGGCTGATTTGAGTTTGGCTCAAGAAAAAGCTTTATCAGGTGAAAAACCATCATCCACTGCTTGTTCGGGAGATGGTGCCTTAAATGGTTATGATTTTTATGCAGATTCAAATTCAACATATATTCTCCAAGCGAATTGCGTAGGAGGTTTGATAGATGACAAGACGGTTCAGGTGAGCGACGAAATTACCTTGATAGCTGTTCCCAATCGCATCACGTTTAAAGTGATTGGCAAGGGAACTAATCTTACTGATTCGGCAACGATTACTTTAACACAGGCAGCGACTGGTGATACGCAGGTGATAACCGTAAGCTCAGAAGGAGAAATAAAATGAGCAGGTATGATAGCGGGCAATCGTTATTTGAAGTTATTATGGCCATAGCAATGGCGACTTTAATTATGGTTGCTTTAGTTGCTCTGGCGGCAAGTTCAATTAAGAATTCGAGCTATTCAAGGAACAAAACCTATGCCACTCGTTATACTCAAGATGCAATGGAGTGGCTAAGGGGTCAAAGAGATGGTGACTGGGATGATTTTAGTACTAATTTTATGTACTGCTCCACTCCACCACATACTCAATGTTTAGATACGCTAGTTTGGGGCAATTGTGATACGTGTAGTAATACAGAATTGCTGGGAGATTTATTTAAAAGAGAAGTAAGTTTTTCAGAAATAGCCGCAGATAGTGTAACTGTAGAAATTACTACTTATTGGTCAGACTCGCAAGGAATTCATGAAGTGCGGAATAGCACCATTTTAACTGACTGGAGAACATTAAATTAAATGAAAAAAAGAAAAGAAATCAAAACAAATAATGGGTTTAGTCTTCTTGAAATATTAGTGACTATCACTATTTTTTCTATGTTGACCATTTTAACAACTCAGGCAGTGATACTAACTTTAAGGGGTTCTAGGAAAAGTGAGTCGCTTACAAAAGTTCGAGGCAATATTGATTATTCCTTAGCTGTAATAGAAAGAAACCTGCGTAATGCAGACTCTATTGAAGAATGCCCCAACACTGATCCAAATGTTATTTCGTATTCAGATGAAAATGGAGTCACTACTTCTTTTTCTTGTGAAAGCGATACTGACGGTGGATACATAGCTTCTGCGTCTGGAAGACTTACTAGTAATGAAGTTGATGTCACAAGCTGTAGTTTTACGTGCGTGGACTCAGTTGGAGAAGTTAATCCAGCTGTCACTGTTTCCATAGAAGCAAAAGATGCAACCCTGAACGCATTAGAGGGCGGAGAAATAACTATCTCAACGAAAATATTTTTACGAACTTATTAGTTTTTTTGATTGATTTAATCTACGCATCTTGTTAGACTAAATTTATATGGATTTACTGCCTATTAAAGCAAAAATTAACAAATCTCAAAGTGGTCAAGCATTGCTTCTCGTTCTTCTTTCGATGGCCGTTGTTTTAACAATTGTCCTTTCGGTCCTTTCTCGCACAGTTACGGATATTACGGTTACAACCAAGGAAGAAGAAGCGTTGCGGGCATTCGCGGCTGCAGAGGCAGGTATCGAGAAGGCGTTAATAATTGGTAATACTACTGGCGATTTTGGTGATGGCGCCAGCTTCACGGCAACGATTAGTAATTTTGGCCATCAAGAGTCGGAATATGTGTCCCCAGAAAAACTACTATCCGGAGAGGCGGCTGTTGTTTGGTTTGTAGACCATAATGAGGATGATGGAACTTTGACTTGCGATACCGGAGAGTGTTTCACTGGAAGCACAATTAAAGTGTGTTGGGGCGAGGCAGGTACGGCAGTTGACTCTGATACGACACCGGCCATAGAAACAAGCGTATTTTATGCTCAAAATCCAGGAGACTATTCAGATATCAGAATAGCTCGTGAGACCGCTGATCCCAACGTAACAAGACGTACTGAAAATAGTTTTACCGCTACTGATGTTGGTACTTGTACTATTAGCGAAACTGATTTTGAATTTCAAAAGACAATAGATTTTGCTTCGCTTGGTATTCCTGCAGGGGCCTATGGTACTCAAAATGGGTTACAGTTTGCCCAGATTCGCATGCTTTATAACACAGACGTAGCGAACATGGTGGGAATTGATGTTTCGATCTCTGGGAATAACTTACCGTCACAGGGGGTCAGGATTGAGTCAGCTGGCTCGTCTGGTGAAGCTAATAGGAGGATTGAAGTTTTTCAAACTTTCGGAGAACTCCCCCCTATCTTTAATGCTGTGTTATTTAGTCCAGGAGGAATCGTTAAATGAGTGTAGGACTAGACATAGGTTCAAAGACCATTAAGATGGTTGAATTGGCAAAAGACGGTGGAAAATGGAAGCTAAGGGGCTCAGGTATCGTTGGTTATTCAGGTAATCCGATTGAGCACATGCAAGACGAAAAAGAATTAACAGCTCTTTCAGGATTGATTAAAAAACTACACAAAGAATTAAACGTTTCGTCTAAGGAAATTATGATTGCCTTACCAGAACCCCAAGTTTTTACTCGAACGATAAAGTTCCCTCTTTTGACTGATCAGGAAGTAGCTTCGGCTGTAAAATGGGAAGCAGAACAATACATTCCCATTCCTATAAACGAAGCAATAATACAACATCAGATATTGGAGAGAAAAGAAAATGCTTCTCCTCCAGAGGTGGTGGTATTACTTGTTGCTGCTCCGAGAATTTTGGTAGAGAAATACGTAAAGGTTGCTCAAACAGCTGGTTTAACTGTTGTTGGTGTTGAAACAGCTCTTATGTCACTAGTAAGGTCTTTGGCCCCTCTAGATCAGACGGTACTTGTAATTGATTTTGGAGCAAGGTCTACGGATATTGCTATTGCCAAAAACGGCCTTCTTTCTTTTTCGCGCTCTGTCCCTACAGCTGGTGAGGCTTTTACACGCGCCGTAGCTCAATCACTTGGTGTTGAAGTCAAACAGGCGGAAGAATATAAAAGAACATATGGACTTTCAGGTAGCCAACTCGAAGGTAAGGTTAGTGGAGCACTCGGGCCTGTATTTAGATTGGTGGCTGATGAGATTAAAAAAGCAATTCAGTTTTACCAAACTGAAGAGAAAGGTGAAAGTCCGAAAGCAGTTGTTTTGTCTGGTGGAACAGCTGGTTTACCTGAGGCGATTTCTACTCTTTCAAAAAGTTTGGGCATAGAGGTTGTTGTAGGAAATCCCTTTAGTAAAATAGTAGTTGATCCTGATACGGCTAAGAAAATTGCACCGTATGCTCCTTTGTATGCGATTGCTCTAGGATTAGCATTAGGAGGAGAATAAAATATGTCTGCCATAAATCTTCTACCATCAGACTTATCGCCAAAAAATTCAATTGCTAAAGCTGCCAAAATAATTAAAAGTATAAGTATTGTTGGTTTGGTAATGGTTGTCGCATCTGCGGTGGGCATAATTGCTTTTTTGATTATTACTTCTGTTCAGATAAACAACTCAAAAGATAAGCAGAGTCAATTAAAGACAAATATAAAATCTCTTGAACAAACAGAACAACGCCTTGTTCTAACCAAAGATAGATTGAAATACGTCAAAGAAGTGTTGGGCAAGTCAACGGCTGTTGGAGCGGTCGGTGATTTGAATGTGCTTTTCTCTACCCTACCCGAAGAGGTTGAAATTAGGGAGGCTCAGATAGCGCCAACAAAAACAGAAATGTCAATTATTGCTAAAAACTCATCTGGGCTGACTCAAATGCTAGCTTCGCTTCTTGCAACTGACTATTATGAATCTATTAAGCTAACTTCTTTCGCTTTCAATATAAATTCAGGCTATGTTGTAGGCATTAATTTAGAAAAATAAAAACGATATAAATATGGCTATTATAAGTTCAAGCGGAAAAGATTTTATTCCACAAAAAATGAAGGTACTTATTATGCCAGTTGGTTTGTTACTGGCAATGGTGATTTTAGTGCTTGTTGTTTACAAGGTTGGTTTTGGGAGAATAAAAACTCAAAGACTGGCTTTACAAAAAGCAAACAAAAGCGAAACTATTCTTGATCAAAAACAACTAGTGCTACAGACAATTGAAAATAATATTTTGTCTTACGCAGATTCAGCCGCAGTTGCGCTGCCTGACAAAAACCCCTCATTAATGGCTTTGTCACAACTTAAAACGCTGGCAGAGAATAGTGCTCTTAGTGTGGGCAACATAGAAGTTGGAGGAAAAATAAAAAGTAAGTCTGGAACTTTAAAAACACTTGTTTCATTTGAAGTAGAAGGTACTTTGACTCAGGTGCTAAATTATCTTATATCTACAAAAAACTTTGCTCCCCTTTCCACCATAGATCGGATTGAAATTGCGCAAGCAGGGGGAGTTATTAGGGCAGCGGTTGATTTGGCTGTTTATTGGGCGCCGTTTCCCACAAAGATTCCAGCTATAGGAGACCCAGTATTAGAATTAACGACTAGTGAAACCGCTTTAGTTACTGAGTTGGTAAATTTGGAGCAACCACTCTTCACTCAAGTAGTGCCTGCGATTCCTTCGGAGAGAGTAGACCCTTTCTCTTATTGAGTAAAACTTGAAGATTATTCTTTTTCTACGACAGAAATATTGACGCCTTTTTTTTCTATTGTGGCACGAACTTTAAGAAGATTTCGGATTGCTCTTATTGTTTTTCCGCCCTTACCGATAACAAGACCAAAAAATGAAGGATCTACCTTGACTTCAAAATCACTTCGATCATCTTCTTCTTTTTCTTCCACTTTGAAGTTCTTCTTACCAATTATGCCACTGATTAAAAATTCTAGTAAATCTTTCATGTTTATTTTTCCTTGATTAGCTTCTCAACGGCTTGAGATATTTGAGCTCCCTTTTTAACCCATGCATCAACTTTTTTGGTGTCGATTTTTTTAACATTTTTAGCTGGATGCCAGTATCCCACGATTTCAAGAGGCTTTCCGCCCCTTTTTCTTTTAGTGTCGATAGCGACAATCCTGTAAAAAGGATCGTTTTTTGTGCCACCTCTAGCTAGTCTTATTTTTACCATTGTGTTCGATTTTACTTACTTTCAGGCTAATTTACAAGCCTGTAAGTATAAAAGTTAGTTATTGTCTGTTTCTAGTGCGTTTTCAGCGGCTGCCTGTGCAGCACTGCTTTTATTTTTTCCTGTGCCTTGGCCCTTGTGTTCACCGTCAACAACTACTTCTACGCTAAATTTTTTATTATGGTCCGGACCAGATGCTTTGATCACTTTATAGATAGGGGCTGAATGACCCTGCGATTGTACATATTCCTGTAATCTACTTTTGGCATCTTTTAGGGGTTTAGATATCTTTTCAGGCACTTCGGACAAAAGATGTTTTTTTACAAATGCATATGCAACATCAATTCCCTGATCTAAAAATAGGGCGCCAATCACTGCTTCCATGGTGTCTGCCAAAAGAGATGGGTTTTCTCTTCCTCCTCCATCTTCTTCTCCGCGGGATAGATATATTTTTTCGCCTATGTTTAGTTTCTTTGCGATATGAGCAAGATTCTTTGTATTAACAAGGTTAGATCTTAGGGTTGTTAAGTACCCTTCTTCTTTTTGAGGAAAAGTTAGATAAATTTCTTTTGAAACAATGAATTCAAGAATGGCATCACCTAAAAACTCAAGCCTCTCGTTACTTTCTCTTTCGTTTTTGTTTTCATTAACCCAAGACTTGTGAGTGTATGCTTGTTCTAATAATTCTTTGTCTTTGAATAATTTGGCTAATTTTTCGGTTTGGGTCAACTTAATTCCCCCTGAGCTACAATATTGTCGACTAAGTCCCCTACTGTTTCTAACTCCAGCAAGTCAAGCGTGCTTGTATCGAAGCCAGCCATAGTAAGTTTTTCCACAAAATCAGCAAGATCTGTTGCTGACATACGAATGTCATTTTGAAACATATCTGTATTTTTCAGTTCTTCTTTGTCGGTGCCAACGTGTTCTGCAAGAAGAGTAATTATTTTTTGTGATATTTCCTTGGCTTTATCAGTCATTTTTTAGCTTTCTTTTTTTTAGAAACAACTACATCGACGCGGTCCTTATAAATTGTACCTAATACTCCATTGATGAAGGAAGGAGAGCTTTCACTTCCAAATTGCTTGGCAATTTCGACCGCCTCGTCAATAATTACCTTGGGTGGTGTTTTTGTATTTTCAAGTTCAAAAATAGCTAGTCTTAACATGGCAAGGTCTATTTTATTTAATTTATCTACTGGCCAAACTGGAGCCGCTTCTTGTATTTTCTTGTCTGTTTTATTTTTTTTAGAGAGAACTTTTTGGGCGAGTTCGGGCAAGTTGTCTTGAGGAGCAAAACTTTCAGCAAAAAGTGCTTTTACGGTTTTTATTCGCTTCAAGTGTCTAGGGTCTTTGGCAGTTTTCATTTTTTAAATGTAATAAGCTATTTTTTACTTGTGTGATGATACCCACAAGAAGGACAAGCTTTGTGAGGTTCTTTTAGAGAGTTGCATGAAGGGCAACGGGATAACTTAGGCATGATGGCCTTTTTAGGTCCTCGCCTAATGCTGCTTCTACTCCTAGTATGTTTTTTCTTTGGTACTGGTGCCATGACCTAGGTATTTTAACCTATATTGCATGCCTGTTTCAATAAAGAAAATTTAATTAGGCAGAATTCGTTTTTTTCCGTACTGAACTGACAGTTTCTTATATTCTTCAGGATATTTAAAAACCTCCTGCGCAAGGCTTTTTGTTGCCTTGATTAATTCCGTGTCTTGCCACGAAGCTATTTTGAGTTCAGGGAAACCATGCTGCTTAGTGCCGAAGATTTCTCCTGGGCCTCGGAGTTTTAAGTCCAACTCTGCTAATTCAAATCCGGACAGAGTTTTTTTAAGAGCGTTTAATCTTGCCTCGACTTTTGGAGATTTTGTTTCAGCAAAAAGAAGACAATATGATTCTTTGTCTCCCCTGCCTACTCTTCCTCGTAGTTGATGTAATTGGGCTAATCCAAAACGCTCTGCCGCTTCTATCAGCATGATTGTTGCCGCAGGTACGTCGATTCCGACTTCAACAACCGGGGTTGATACAAGAATATCGATTGAACCCTTTTTAAATGATTCAATAACTGTATTTTTTTCTTTAGCTTTTAATTTTCCATGAAGTAACCCGACGGTTAATTTAGGGTATATTTTTCGAATATTTTCATATTCGCTTTTGGCTGCCTTAATTTGCTTCATATTTTCTTTTTCAGAATCCTCAATTAATGGAACAATTACAAATACCTGAGCACGATGCTTCCGGACTTGTTCTTCTACCCATTGATAAGCAGAATCTCTTTTTTCCGGA
>Ga0075122_10000120_pt1 | contig 61334 bp, 41 predicted proteins | sample AntAceMetag02UKB_FD_69790 | JGI IMG/M metagenome (GOLD analysis project Ga0075122, IMG submission 69790) | Saline lake microbial communities from Ace Lake, Antarctica - Antarctic Ace Lake Metagenome 02UKB | ecosystem: Environmental > Aquatic > Non-marine Saline and Alkaline > Saline | place... | reverse complement strand
AGATACATTTCCTGTTCCACTGGTCATATCTGGCAATACATATCTTAAAGTTGAGGTACCAGCGACCGTAAGTAAAGTTGAAGGTGTTGAAGTTCCAATCCCCACCTTACCATCTGCCTGCCAAATACCATTTGGGAATGTTGTAGTTGTTATAAAAGAAGTAGATGAAGCAAAAGTATTTTCTCCAGTAAAACTTTGATTATTTGCTAAAAATGCCACTAAAGAAGATGATGCTACCCAAACAGGATCGGTTTCCAAACCTAAAATTTGAGAACTGCTCACAAACCCGTAAGAATTATCCCAATTTGTATTACCGTCTGTGATATATCCTGGTATCGCATGATTACCCCAACCATAAGCAGAATTCCAATTAGTTGATGATGCACTATCATATCGTACATAACCAGTTGAAGAGGCTATCCAAATAGGATCGGTTTCGCTATAACTTGTTGTTAAATAACTTGCATCTGCATGATTACCCCAACCATAAGCAGTATCCCACTCAGTTGAAGAAGTTATTTTATCTTTAGAAATAATATCACCTATCCAGGTGCCAGACACATTCCCAAGCACACTTAAATGACCACCAATATAATGATTTAATGTTGTGGTAGCATTTCCATCTACTGAGATATCTCCTGAGGAATATATTTGAGTTGTTGAAACATTGTTTAAATCTATATTACCGCTACTATCTGTTAGTGGGATATATTGTTCTGCGGGACTAGTAGAACTTGGTGCTACTCCGTCTAGATATTTAGAGTTAAATGAATATGGAACAGCAGTTACTTGTTTGCGAGGAGTTAAAATTTCTGTTCCTACTTGCACTTCTAAATATACATTTTGATTATTTTTAAATATAGCTGGATCTAAAGTATTAGTTCCTGCCCCACCAATATTTACACTAAATATTCCTGAAGTAGGAGTAACACTAACTGCAGTCGGAGTTGTTGTTGATCCTCCAGCAGAGTACAAAGCTACATCACCTGCTAAACTATCATAAATTACAAACATCATTTGTTTAGTTGTAGAAGCAGCAATACCATCTTCGAGAAGTTTTCCTTGATAATTTATTATTTGTGGTGAACTAGCAGCAACAACTGGAGAAACAAAATATAAAATATTAGCTACACATAAAGAAATAAAACAAAAAATACCAAAAAATAATAAGATTTTTGTTCTCAAAACAGACGAAACCCTTCGTTTTAAATTATTCATAAATTGTTTGTTTTTTACAAACATATTATAACATTTTTCTTTATTAAAAACACTGTGTACAAAAGAATTTTTTAAGTTTTAGCAAAAACTACAAGCACCATAACAAACACTAAACCAGCAACCGTAAAAGCAACATAAGCCAAACTCCTCCAAACTAAAATTGATTGATTAAAATTATTTTCCATATTTATTATTAATTTATTTTATTAATTTATCTAAACTTCCTCCTGTTAATACTTTAGCCACTCCAATCAAAGTATTTAAAGTTGGATTTTTGCTAAAACCACCTTCCAATTTCGCTAAATTAGACAACGTTAATTTAGCCTTGTGTGCCAAGACTTCTTGCGATATCCTCTTTTTCAGTCGCAATCGTTTTATATTTTTACCTATTTTCTTCAGATTAAGCTTCATTTAGCAAAATTCTAAGTAAATTATACTATCAATATATTGATAGTAATATATAACTATCTCTATATAACTATCTTTATATTGATAATAAATATATTATATCACAAATAAAAACAGCCCCCTAACATGGGCTGTGGATAACTAAAAATTCTTACTATTTTACAAACAACGTTGTCATTCCTGCAAAATTTACATAATAAAATTTTAATTCTTACTATTTTACAAACAACGTTGTCATTCCTGCAAAATTTACATAATAAAATTTTAATTCTTACTATTTTACAAACAACGTTGTCATTCCTGCGAAGGCAGGGATCTACATTAAAAAGGTAACAATTCTACACTTAAATCTACCCATTCCTTATTATCTTTATTTATTAATTTTATTTTCCATTCTCTTTTCCATTTTTTCATTTGTTTCTCTCTTTGTATGTCCAATCTTATATCATTATAAATTTCATAATAAACTAATTTTTTTAATTTATATTTTTTAGTAAACCCATCTATCAACCCTTCTTTATGCTCGTAAGTTCTTCTTATTAAATTATTTGTTACACCAATGTATAATGTTGTATTATTTTTATTTGTTAAAAAATAAACAAAATATTTTTTTCTCATAGATAAATCTTAGATCCCTGCCTTCGCAGGAATGACAGTGAACAGATCCCTGCCTTCGCAGGAATGACAGTGAACAGATCCCTGCCTTCGCAGGAATGACAGTGAACAAATCCCTGCCTTCGCAGGAATGACAGTGAACAAATCCCTGCCTTCGCAGGAATGACAGTGAACAAATCCCTGCCTTCGCAGGAATGACAGTGAACAAATCCCTGCCATCCCACTTCAACATTCACAACAATAAACCTTTCTACCACAAATTCCAATAATCAACATTTGTGAAAGTACTATCAATTATACTCCCAGAAAAATCTTCTATATCATCTATACCAAAAACACCAATATTTAAATTTTTAAATTCTACATTATTAATAATTAATTCACCCCCGCTTGCATCAATTCCAGCTGTATATGTTGGACTTGTCATTGGGTAACCAACAAATTTTTCATCTTCCCCTATCAAACCACCTGTAATACTCAAAACAGAATTTTTTGATAAAATAACATTTCCAGAACTTTTAATATTATTTAAAATACAATTAGAAAATATCACTTCAGAATCATTCATTATAATCATCGCATTATTACTAATATGTGTGTGCGAATGACTTTTCCCATCAGACATATTTACATATTCTAATTCTGAATTTGAATTATTAAATTCAATATGCCCCCACGCACTTGTTGAAACAATTGGATAAATATTTATTTCTTGTCCTAAAGTTCCTCGTGCAGACAAAACCCCTTCTATTTTAAACACACCATTAGCATGCATTTGAATATCTACCCCCGGCTCAATCGTCAAAACTTTTGTAACAGGAACTTCTACTCCAGAAATTATATATTCTATATCATTTTTTAAAATTTCATCTTTTGTTAAAATTACAGCATTCAACTTAATTCTATCAGTTACATTACTCTCAAAAATCAAACTATTCATTTCTGGAAAATTATCAAAAATTTCTAAAGCACCATTTACACTGGTAAAATTTTTAATATTTAAATCGGTTAAACTCACATCCGAATATTTTGAATATAATGCCTGCACCCCACTATCAAACTCAGAATTTGAAACTGTTATATTAGAATTTAAAGAATTAATTCCCTTTTGACCTGTTTGATAAAATCTTGAATTAGAAATATTCAAACTCGCACCATTTAAATTAATTGCATTATACACAAAACCAAACATGGCACCTAATGATTTTTTAGCACCAGCATAACGAAAATCAAGCCCAGCAAACTCTCCGACAGACCCAGGTTCAAAAATAAAACCAACCCAATCCTCTGCCTGTGAATCTCCATCATCATAATTACCTACTTTTTCTTCTCCACCTTCAACATTTTCATCTCGACCAGAAGTCATAACTACTTTTTCTTCATCTGTTCCTAAAATTTTCAAACTCCCAAAAACTCTAACATTAGATTTATTAGTAAAAGATTTTACCACTACCCCACTTTCAATCTGTAGTATTTTATCAATAGGTACAATATAACTATCTAAAATATACGGATTATTAATCTTAGTTAAAATTTTTAAATCTTCAACCTGATTACCACTTAAAGTAATATTTCCAAAATTAGATGTCCTTGGCGATCCATACATACCCATATTACCACTATATCCAGGCCCTGCTTTTCTTTCTCCTTGGCTTGTTTGCCAATTACTTTGATTATTACCAACTACAAGTGAATTTATTCTTTCCATACTTGGATAATTACCTCCATTTTCTCCAGCAAACCAACCATCTTCACAATCAACTTCATCAATCACCTCTTTGGATGGATTTTTTAATATTATTTTTTCCCCGTCATTGTTTAAGGAACCAGTATAAAATCTATCGGCATCTATTCTAGCAACTGAATTATCATTTATCCTTTCGACCAAATAATACCCATGAGCTGAAATTATTGGATTTACTGTTTTTGTAAAATTTACAATACTGCCAGAAATTTCTAGCACCCAATTTGTTAAATCAATATCTTCATCAGTGTTATTATAAAATTCCAGCCACTCATGATTTGGATAACAATACGCCCCTGCCCAAGCTATTTCATTTATAACTACATCTTGAGACAAATTAATTTTTGTTGCAATTAAAATTGTGCTTGTATTCGAGTCACTCCAATTGGATAAGTTTTTTGATTCATCTTCAGCTCTACTTCTAAAATAATAACCTTGACCTCTCTCGCCTAAAAAAGAAAATTGACTTTGAGGTGAACTTGTAGAATGTACTATCCAATCAAGTGTGTTTGTAGAAAATTCTAAATCATAAAATATATTTTCCGAATAATCATCGGTCGAACTGGCTGTAATTAATAATTCTTTTGAATTAAATCCAGAATTATTTTGAATAGTGATTTCTGGAATAGTCGGTGGAGTTATATCTGTTATAGACGGAGTCGATGTTGGGGTTGTGGTTGTAACATTACTTCCTCCACCAGTATTTGGATCCGTTGAAGTAGAAAATGTTGTGGTTGTATTACCTATATTTGGGTCAGTTGAAGTAGCAGGTTCATTATCATCTTCACCTTCTGGAGTTGTGGTTGAAATTTGTTGAGTAGTAGTAGCACCCTCTATAGGAGGTGCTATAGGAGGTGCTATATTTTCATTAATATTTCCTCCTCCACCAGAATATATTACTTTCTTTTCATAACATTTTTCCCACAAACCAAGATCATCTGCTTTCGCTTTTTCTTCTTTTGCTTCAAAATCAGATACAAAATCATAACCTTCTCCTTTAAAATTATATTCACGAGCAAAACCACCTTTAATCATTTCTTGATTAAAAAATAAATTATCACTTACTCTATAAACGTAACGCAAAAGCCTACCGTACTGATCCACGTCTCCTATATTACTATCTTTAACTAATTTAACTCTTTTGCGAAGTAAAAGTTCTGTTGCTTTTTTCTTTGACTCATCAAAAAAACATTTATTCTTTTCTGGCGTATCTATTCCTATTATTCGAACTGATTGTTTAATACCCCCGATTGTTATCTCAAAAGTATCGCCGTCTATTATGCGTTGAACGAGATAAATGTTGTCAGAGATTCCTGCCTCCGCAGGAATGACAGGTGGTGTAGTTGGAGTGGCAGGTGGTGTAGTTGGAGTGGCAGGTGGTGTAGTTGGAGTGGCAGGTGGTGTAGTTGGAGTGGCAGGTGGTGTAGTTGGAGTGGCAGGTGAAGTATCTAATACATCTTTTGTCATTCCTGCAGAGGCAGGAATCTCATCACTCTCTCGTTTATCATCCTGAACCTTGTCCGCCGATGAAACGGGTTGTTTCAGAATCTCCCCTTCTTCCGCCCCAACCGGCATCATCACTGGATTATAAAACTCATCACTACCAAACAATTCTTTACTAATGGTAATAACATTACCAACTTGACGATTAAGCCACCCAAAAATTCCTTCTTTAGAATTTTTAGACAATTCCACCTCTTGTTCTTTTCCTACTTCCTTAAAAAATAGTTCAATCACTCCAGCTGTATAACCAGTAGCTTTGGGAATTAAATGTTGAGAATAGTTAAGGAGAATTTGATAGTTGTCTATTTTTTTTAAAGTAGCATTACCCCAAACAAATATATTATCTGTATAAAAAAGTTTCTTATCTGAAATGGCAAAATATAATTTTTTACCTTCCCAATCAAATTCCTCATAATCTTTAATTTCTATTTTCTCATATAATTCACTTTCAATCGTATCATCAGAATAAAATTGTTCATTTGAATATTTAACAGAACTATAAAAAGCATCGTACAAACTTGTTACCTTTTTAAATTCTCCTTTAGGTAAATACTTCTCTAAATTTTCCCAATTATACTTTACAAATTGCTCAAGCGAATCCCCTTCTGGATGAGAATCATCACGAGTATGAGCAGGAACTGACGCATCGGCAATTAAATGAAGAGTGTGACCCAAAGATTTAAAAGCTTCTGATTTATTATCATTTTGATACTCATCTATCGCCCTGTACCAAGATTTATCACCCAAAGCATAATCTCTTTGACCTTTGGAATCTATAGCCCAATCAGACAACTTAGGCCACATGTTTTTAAAACCAATATTCCTAACTGGATCATAAAAATGATTAAACCACCGAAGTGGAGTGTCTTCGGCCATTACCCCTTCCACAATCCAACTCTCTTCTTCTTTGGTTATTTTTCTATCAAATTTATCATTATATATTTCTATACCTAATTTTACAATTTCTGGATGAGCAACACCAGTATCCCAAGCGTTTGTTTTTATTGGAATTAAAATTAAACAAAATAAAAACACAGCCAAAAACTGTACTTTTCCTCTCCTTTTTATATGCATACTTATTTAAATAATTATTATTAATTTACTTTAAGGGATCCTTCGCTCTGCTCAGAATGACAGCGGTATTAGAATCCTTTAATAAACCATTTACCAGCATTATCTCTTATAAATTCTAATATTCCCCCTCCTTTTTCTCCTCCTACCTTAGTACCACTATATAAATATGTAGCTGTAGCATCAAACATCATCCCTTTTTTAATTTCAGTTAAATCAGAAACCATCACATCAAATTTATCTTCATTCTTAACTCTTTCAAAAAATGCTTTTGTTTCATCCCAATCCCCTCTCCTAAAACAACATTCCACTGCCTCATCAATTTCGCCCTCTTTTAAATGAGAAATAAAAATGGCATGAGTTTGTTCTGGGCTTTGTGTCGTCATAATGTCTGACGGCTCACCTGTTCCATAAATTTTTATCAACTCTTCTTGTGAATACTTTACATACGGAAATTTTGACTTTGCCAAACCTTCAGCCACTAACTCTTGTCTTTCTAACATCCACCCTGCAACCATTAAAATTAATAAAACACCAATTATTAAAACTAGTGCCGCTAAAATTCCCTTCTTTTTATTTGACATATTTTTTAAATTTTATAAATATTAGTAACAGCTATATTAATATTATTTGATATCCACGTTAACATACTAATTTTTGTAAGAACATCCTCGACATATAATGTCGGGGATGTTCCCTCTCCTCCTCCGCCTACTTTTTGTAAATTAATTATATCATACATTTAAACTACGACCAAAAAAGTATAAAAAGAATCTGTGGATAAGTTTTTAAAAAGTATTATTTTAACAATTTTTATGCAATTCTTCCACAGAAGAATATCCTTTTCTTTTACTCTTTCCATACAATTTTTTAACTTCAACTACTTCTCTTAACATTTCATCTTCTTGCTCATTTGTAAATCCATTTTCTGTTAAAACTTTAAAAGGTATCCCCTTTTTTAACACTACTTGATTTAAAAAAATCTTACTCCTGTGCTTAAATCTATACCTAAAGAAGACAATACTTCGCTAGCTTGTTTTTTATCTTAGAATTAAGCCTAACTTATGGTAATTCTTTTTGTCAATACTTATTGTGAACAAATAAAATGAAATAAGATTTTTTCTTAAAAAAGAACAATGGAATTAGTTTATTCAAACCTCCCCTAGCCCCTGCCTACCGATAGGCAAGGCCTCCTTAAAAAGAAAGGAACTTGATAATTATAAAAAATTCCAAAACCAAAAACCCCCACCCAAAGGAACGCTAAGCATTCCGAAGGCGAGGGTTTTTAAACTAAAATATAATTTAAACCATTTCTAATTGTTTTTTCTCTAACTTTTCTACTCTAAATTTCAAATCTAAAATATCACCAGCATAAGCATCAATATCTTCTCCTATTCGTTTTTCTAAATTAACAATATCTTTTTTAATTTCTTCAATACTAATATTAATAGCTCTAATTTCTTGCATGAGATTATTTTCTGTATTTTCTACGATAGATCTGATTTCTTTTCTTAAATTACTTTCTACAGTATCTATTTTAGAATCAAGTTGAACAATATCATCTTTTGTTGCCATATTAGCAATATCATCTTTTGTTGCTACATTTTCAACCAAAAATCCCATTAATTCATCGAATCGTTTTTCTTGTTTTTTAAATTCTTGCTTTATTTCCTCCTCCATAAAAAATATAATAATTTATTTAATATTATTATTGTATCATAAAAAAAGACACTGTCAAATATAACATAATTAATTTATTCAAATCTCCCCTAACTCCTGCCTGCCAGTAGGCAAGGACTGAGGTGGGGTTTTTATAAGTACTAATTAATACCTCCCCTAGTCCCTATCTGCCTGCTATTCAATCTTCTTATTGTCATTCCTGCGAAGGCAGGAATCTTTCTTTAGATCCCTGCCTTCGCAGGAATGACAGTTGAAAAAATTAATACTCCACCTCTCCGGTAGGTAAACTTCACAAGGATAACAAATGAGAGAAAATGATAATATGATGAATGAAATTATAAAAATTCCAAAACCAAAACCCCCGCCCGAAGGCGAGGGTAATTGGATCTCACAAGAATATCTAATGTGAATTAATTCAAATTAATAAATTAATTATTAAGTATTTTGTGTAGCTAAAAATTTAGCTGAAGGTAATTGTTCTACGTAAGTACCTGTAATATCACCAGTAGCTTCATCGTCATCCCAAGTAATGTCAGTAATTTTAACAGTTACTTGACCATCAGTTGAAACAGTAGCCATATTTACAGAGATGTAATATACACCTGTAGTACCAATTTCTCTATCAGAATCAGCTAATCCAGAAAGATCCCAACCAGCTTCTGCAAGAGCAACTGTAGTAGTTGCAAGTTGTGAAAGATCTGAATCTAATAATTCAACATAGCTAGAAGTTGCACTAGAGGTAGTAATATCTAATGTGATACCTTTAAAATCAACTGTACCACCGTCAGCAGTAACAGTCATTTTAACCATTTGATTATCACCAGTACTTAGCAAGCCTTTTGTAGCAGCTTCTGTACCAGCAACTGATACTAATGTAGGTTTTGAAGCACGTAATTCGAATATATTACTTGCAGTAACATACGCAGTTGATGAAGTAATATCATCACCTTGTAGAGCAGTGGCTTCATAAGCAGTCATATCAAATGTAGTAGTAACACCAGAATCAATACCAGTATCAGAGTTTACTACAGCAAAATCTGCATAAACATCAACATTAGTTTTTCCATCTACGTCAATTTCTAAACCATTGAATTCTGCTTTATTTGAGAAGAATTCTGTAACCTCTATATCACCAATACGCACAGCTGTAACAGCTGAAGATTCTGACATAGCAATATCAAGATCTGTAATTGTATAAGTGTCATAGCTAGGATCAAATTCGATAGAATATACCATTGTTTCTGAAGCACCACTTAACAATAAGTCTGCATCAGGGTTAGATGATCCACGAGAAATTGCTAAACTACCAGCTGCTATAGTAACAGTTTGACCTGTCACAGCACTAGTAGATGTAGTAGTATCGTCATCACCACCTTTATATTGAACAACTAAAGTAGTTGTTACAGTACCTGTTGTGCTAGAATCTAAACTTGCATAAACATTAACAGTTAGAGTTTCCTCTTTGCTTAAATCATTGCTTACACTAAAATCATTAGATGCTGCAGGTTCGTTAATAGTGTCATCATCTTCTGAAATATATAAATCAGTAAGATTTGCTACACCATAAGTACCACCAACAGTAACAGTATATTTTTTAACATTTACTTCTTGTGATGTAGGAGCTTTAACTACGAAAGACGCAATTTTATAAGCATCTGCACCAGTTGTAATTGTTCTGTTTGAATAACTAGTATTCTTTGAAACTGTTAAAGTTCCAGAAGAAGCAGTCATTGTTTTACCGGTTGCACTACCAGAAACGTCATAAGTAGTAGTTGCACTATATAATGCATCACCACTTAAGTCTTCAATAGCAACAAGATTACCAGAAGAAACAATAGCAGCAGTATATGTGCTTTCAGACTCTGATGTCAAATCAACAGTAACAACTAATTTTTGTTTACCACTTACTTCAAATTCATCACTACAAGTAATTGTAGCTACTGAAGTTGAAATTCCAACTGAGCTAAGAGCACTATCAATATCTAATGAACCGCAAACTGTTTTACCATCTAATTTAACAGTAAAGTTTTCTAATTCATCAGTACCTAAAGTACCTGAACCTTTTGTAATGGTAATAGGCATTGAAGTAACAACAACAGTTTCATCATCAGCATCTAATTCTGCTACCAATAATACAACATCCTTTGCTTTTGGAGCAAAAGTATCTGCACTTGGATTGTCAGAATGTTCGTCGATAGCTAATGCACCACCACTAATATCGTGTGATGTTGAATTGCCAGTATCAATGTCAACTGGAGTAGCCAAGAAATTATTTTCAAGACCAACAGCTTTAACATCTGTTGTTTCTTCTAATTGAAGATTAACAGTTTTACCATTACCGCTGATAATATCAGCTTTCACGGCAAATTCATAATTTGTTTCATCTTCTTCAAGAAGTAAAACATCACTTAACTCAAAAACGATATAATCATCACTACGAGCATTTACTGGACCAGCTACTAACTCGTCTTCATAATAAAGTTCATAGTTTACAACATCGTCAACGTCAGCAGTACCTTCTTGTTTCAAAACGATTGAGCTTAATTCTACATCTTCAGTTGCATCAGCATCCAAAGTAAATTCAGCTACGTTTTTACCTTCTTCACCTACTCTAAATTCAGCTGTATCACCATCATAATCAAAAGTAATACTAGGGGCAGCAATAGCAGAAATGGCCATATTATTACCCATAATAGGTAAGCTAGCTGCTAAATCTGCTGCACTTGTTTCAAGAGCAGTTATTTTTAAGTAATTAACATGTCCAGAAGCACCTGATCCACTCATATCTACAACAACATCAATTGATACTGTTGAGTTAGCAGGAACAGTGATTTTGCTTTTATCTGTAGAAAAATAGATATCAGCTTCATCGTCTGAGCCTAAAACACGTTTACTACCTTTTCTCACACCATCAACCTCAACATATACTTTTGAAATATCACCTGATGCACCTAAACCAGCACGTTCAACTGATAAACCTGTAATATCTACAGCTTTATCACCCGTTTTTGCAAGTATAGTAATGTAAGGAGCACCCATAAGATCTAAAGGAATAGTTGTGCTATCTGGAGTATTAGCTGACAAAGAAATCATTAATTCTCCTTCACCAACAGCTACATCATCACCAGGAGCGGCAACTTCAGATACCATACCTTGAGTTACATCTGCTAACATTGTTTCTTCAACTTCAACAATATCACCCATTGTGAATCCTGTTGTATCGCTTAACATGTAAGCCCAAGCTGTATCCATTCCGTTTGCAGTTAAACCAGATTCAGTAACTTTACGTAAAACCATGCCTTCAGCTACATAATAATAGTCATCAGCATATTTTACTAACATACCTTCATGAGGTACAAGTTCTGTAATTTCTCCGTCAACTAGGAAACCTTTGATGTCATACAACACCCAGGCACCGTTATCCATTGTTATTAATCTTTCAGTAGCATAATCTGCACCATATAATTCTGTTGCAGCAGCCATTGAAATTTTCATTATTTTATTACCAGGTAATACTGCATATAAATAGTCAGTAGCACCTTCCCCTACCAAGTATGAACCTGGACGAGGTGTAACAGCACCAGCAAGACTAAAGCTAGCCATGCAAGAATTAGTTACATAAACATAATGATTGCTATATGAACCATCATTGTTCCAAGAATGGAATAAATCTCCATTAGCAAAGTATGATCTTGTTAGACCGTCATTAATAGCCCAGATGTCTGCGCTACCATGAGTTTTCACTAGATTTCCAGCAACGATATTCTCACAAAGAGTTTCGTCACCTTTATCAACAGCGTAAGTAGCTGTAGGCACTAAAGCTGCAGCCCCTACTGACCACAAAATTGTAGTCAATACTACGCCGAAAGTGAAAGTTTTTTTCATTGATTCGTACATAATTTTTAAATAATCTTTAGTCTAGATATTTGCGCTTTACCACTTTATGATTCTAACTTAGGTTAAAATCATATTATAGCTTTAAGTCAAATAAATTAGACTTTTGTCTTGAGAATAAATTCTCAAGTATACATAAAGTTTACACAAGCAACTATGTGCTCTCGACCATTTGGGTGTAAACCGATTGCTCACTAATTCTCTCTCCCGCCTGATTTTTCTTTTAACCCCTCCGCCCTTCGGACACCTCCCCTTCATAAGGTGAGGATAACCAAGGACTATCCAATTTTACATCTTTAAAAAATCAGGTGGAAGAACGATTTTTCTTCTTTTAACCCCTCCGCCCTTCGGACACCTCCCCTTCGTAAGGTGAGGACAACGAATTTTATTCTACTACTTCAGTACTAGTTGTATTTTCTTCTACTGCTTCAGTACTAGTTGTATTTTCTTCTACTGCTTCAGTACTAGTTGTATTTTCTTCTACTACAACTGGAACATTTATAACATCTTCCACTTCTGATTCAGCTACTTTAACAACAGGAAAAGCTTCTGTAACGTTGGCTACAGCTTTAGCAGATAAATCTCCTGCTTCTTTTACTACAATATTTACTTCTTTCATTTTTTCTACAACTGTTTCAAGTGTACCTGCTTCAAGTAAACCTTTTAATTCATTAACTTTTTCATTCATTCTACCCGAAACTTCTTCAGTTTTTGCACCAGCTTCTTTAGTTTGAGTTGATACTTCTTCTATTTTTACTTGTAAATCACTGTCAACTTTTGCTTGAGCTATGGTTGAGCTAGTAATAACTACTTTAACTGGAATTGTGCTGGTTGTACCAAGTAACAATATATCGGCAGCTATATCTGAATCGTCTTTAGCACTTTTAACACCCTCAACTACTTTACCAGCTTCTACTACGCTTTGTTTTGATTCTTCTACTTCTTCTACAGCATCTTGCAAAGCAATACCAATCATATCAACTATTTCTTCTGAAGTAACACTAACGTCACCTTCTAGATGTTTTGCTACAGCAACTTCTACTGCTTTTACTTCTACTGCTTTTACTTCACTACTTGTTTCAGCTATACTTTGAGATAAAATTTTATCTTCATTTTCAGTACTTACTAATAAATCTGTTTGAACTTCTTTTAAAGATAATTTTATATTATCTGTTTCTACTTTAATATTTTTAACCATTTCATCACTTTGAGTTTGACTCGGGTCACTTTTAATTTCTTCTAAATTTTTATCAACTTGATTTATTTCTTCTCTTAAATCAGAGATTGCTTGTGGTACTTTTGTTTTTTTATCCTGATCAGTCCCTTTAACAATTTGTTTTACTTCTTCAGCACGTTGTTTAGCAGCTTCAGCATGATATTTTGTTTCTGCTTTTTTTGAACCAACAATTGAAGCAGCAACAATCTTTGTTTTTTCAGCGGCTCTTTTTGCTGGATATAACCAATCTCCTGGTAAAGCATTATATGAGGCATCAACTGTTGCAATCCAACCAGAAGATGTTAGTCCTATAATCAAACATATAACTGCAAGTGGTCTTACCACACTATACACAAGACGTTTTGGCATTAGAACAGACATAGCAGACCAAAGATTTGAAACAGAAAAACTGCTCTTTTCTTCTTGAACAGTATTTTTAACTTGATACAACAATAGATCGCGATTTTTTGCGACCCATTCTTTATCTGGACTCACACCACTATCTTTTAACTTTTTTAAATTGTTTACAATGTCGACTGACATAGTTTTTAATTTAATAGTTCTTTTAATTTTTTAACAGCTCGATGGAGAGTTACACGAACAGCTACATTCTTTTTGTCCATAATTTGGGCAATTTCTTCTATCTCTAACTCTTCTATATATCGAAGCGTTACCACTTCTTTATATTCTTGTTTTATTTTTTCAAGTGCCTCGGCAACTGATCTAACATCGGCTTTTAGATCAATTTGTTCAAACCATTTAATATTTGTGTCAGCTATATTATAGCTTTCTTCAATATCTAGTATTTGAGGTTCTCTGGCACGTGATCTATATAAATCAATAATTGTGTTACGAGCTAGCCTATATATAAGCCCACTAAAACTTTTGATTTCTTTATCTTTATTTATATGATCCCAAACTTTTAGAAATACTTCTGAAGTGATATCTTCCGCAACTTCCTTGCTGCCAACTTTAAAGTATATAAATCGATAAATTTTTTCTACATATAAATCATAAAGAAGACCGAAGCTTTCCGGATCTTTGTTAGTACTTATTTTATATAGTAATAACTTTTCAGTAATCTTGCTCATAGTAGATAACGTATAAGTTAGAAAAATGTTACAGTTATTTGATTTATTGCTTAGTAAATGCACATTTAAGGTGCTAAATCTGTTAATTACAGCCATCTATAGACACTAAACAATGACATCATTATAACACAAAACTGTTAAAAAAGCAATGGTCCCCTGTTTATAATATTGGTGGTTCCAGTAGCTTAGAATGTATCCAACTTGTACAAACAGTTGACAAAACTATTAAAATGTGTTATGATGATACGTTGTAGTTTTTTACAATTTATTAGATATTGCTTATTACCTATTGCCAAAACCAAATGAAATAATATAATATAAGGGGAAAAAATGAGAAAAAGGGAGAAAGAAGAAGAAAGAAGGATTATCGCAGTAACCGCAGGAATTCTTGTGGTACTGTGGATAGCTCTATATGCTATTTATTATTATTGGAACGGCGAGCTACCGCCAATCATAAGTCCGCGTTGGGAGTTTTGGCAAAACCCCCAATTCTTTACCAGCCGGGTAACGGACCCGGTGTTCGGAACCATATGGATCGTGATGAACATCATCATGACGTTGAGAGCAACAGATGCATATCCAGAAGAAGCAGTAGGAGAAAGAACCGAAAAAAAAGGTAAAGTAAGATATGAAATCTCTTATCCCAAAGAGGAAAAAAGGATAGAGATGTTCTGCTTTCAAGTTGTTGTCCTATTTGCAGGAATAATCTGGACGACAAAAACACAGGATATTAACCACAACGGTTGGCCAATAATATTCCTCTTATTAGTTATCCTTTTTACAAGAAAAAAACCAATGACCTTCATTTCCGGTACTATGTTGGGGGTGGGAATAACAACAGGCATCGGCAATGCGCTACTGCCAGCAATAGTTGTGATGGCTATTGTTAAGGTCATTACTATGGCCGTAGAAAAAATAAAAAAATAAAAAGGAAAAAACACAACAGATGGGAGCCTTCTCCCATCTTTCTTTTTTTGTTATTTTTTTCTAAATTTGTATAGGCTTGTCTATACAAAAAAAATTACTTGCTTTTTATACTTAAAAGCATCATTTTTAAGTGCTTTTTTACTAAAATATATCCTGTTTGTATAGGCTTGTCTATACAAACTTTACCTTCTCAATACATACTTAAATGACCTTGTCCATACCCAGCACTTGACAAAAACTTAGAAATATGCTATATTTGTATAGACTTGTGTATACAAACTTTAAATATTAATCCAAAAAACATGGATAATATACAAAATTCACCAAACAGCCCAGTCAGTACAGATAAAAAAGAACCAAAAGAAATGATTAGACTTTCAATATCTGAGGCTGCAAAGCTATTTGGCGTAACATCACAAACAATAAGACGTGCTATAAAAAGTCAAGAAATAACCTACATTATAGTTGGTGGACGTTATAAAATAAACTTTGAAAGTCTTGTTAAATGGTCACAGATTAAAACGACTGTGCGTAATAAATCGGCTAAAAGAGGAATTGGACAATATGTAGATAAATGGAAAATTAAAAATCCACTTTACTCACCCAACCCTAAAGTTATAAAGAAAAAAGAAAACACAGACAAAACATCAGCCTAATAGCTGATGTTTTTAGTTAATTTAAGTTTATAACCACTGTCATCCTGAGCCTGTCGAAGGATCCCTCTCTTGTCTAAATATCATTCTTTCTTCTTTTACTTTTACACGTGCAAAAGTAACAAAATCCGCTGGGCTATCAAACTTTTAGATAATTTACACACTATGCTATAATATATATACTATTTCCTAACAACTTATATGTACAAACTATTACACCGACACTACCATAAAAAATACCACCTAAAATATAGACACGCCAAAAAGTTATTCTTTATTGATATTGCCCTTCTAATTTTTGCTTTAGCACTCCTAGGAATAAGTACTTTCATATTTCTTTGGACACCTGGTATGATGGATAAGGTAGATTTATCTATTAAACTAAACACCGAAAGAATAAAAAGTGGTGATGATGTTTGTTTTAATATACATTATCACAATCGTAATACTGTAAAATTAGAAAACCCAATACTTGGAATACATTTACCAATTGGTTTTATTGTAGATACTCAGAAAACTCACAAAAATTACTCTGATCAATCTACTATTCTATTGCCAGATATTGAACCAAGTGGTCAAGATAACATATCTGTCTGTGGACAAATATGGGTTAAACCAGAAACAGAAATAATTATTACCGCAGCCCTCACCTACCAACCCGAAGAAACCGATTACAATGAACAAAAAAATTCCTCCTTTTTACTGCGTTTACCAGAAAGTGTTTTAAATACAAAATTAATAACTCCAGAACAAAGTTTGGTTTCAACAAATATTCCTATCACTTATTCTATACAAAATAATAGTAAAAAAATAATCAAAAATATATTCTTATATAATAATTTAAATATTGAAATGAAAAATGCAGAAGATGGATTTAATTTAAAACCAGGAGAAATTAAAAATATCCCAATGCAAACAAGTGCAAATTCTTCTTTACAAAACCTAAACATAGAATTTACTTCCCAAGTACTTATCAATAATACTTATATTAAACAAACAAACGATACTCAAACTGTCAAAATGATTAAACCTGTAATTTCTATAAATGCCAAATATGATACTGAAAATAAATTTGTTAAATCTAATCAAACATTACCAATTACAATTAAATGGCAAAATAAAAATGATTACACACTCAGCAACATGGAAATTGAACTTGTTTTTGAACCAAACATAATTAATCTAGAAAAAACCGCAAAAACAAATAATATAAAAATACGAAATGGAAAATTAGTAATTGATGGAGAAAAACGTACAGCTTTATCTAGCGCACTTAAAAATATTGAGGACAGCTTTACAATCGATTTAAAAACAATAGGTAATATATCTCTTCAGGGATTAGAAAATCCATATTTGATAATTAAACCTACACTGGTTGTTAAATTAGACGATTTAAATGGACAAAGTTATGTTGAAAATGGTGAAAGTGCAAAACTACCCATTGCAACAAAAATGAGTTGGGAAATGGAAAGCAGATATTACACACCCGAAGGTGATCAGCTGGGCAGGGGGCCTCTTCCTCCACAAGTTGGAGAAACAACAAAATATTGGATTTTGACAAAGATTTGGAATACTACTAATGCTGTTAAAAATGCTAAATTTACAGCCACCCTACCTATTGGAGTGAAATTCACAAAAAAACAAAGTGTTACTATTGGGCCTAGTTTGTCTTTCAACGAAAGCACTAGGCAAATTAATTGGTCATATTCTAAATTACCACCAAACAGTCAAACTGGATTATATTTTGAAGTATCTGTAACTCCAAATGAAAGCCAATCAGGAAATACAATTGAACTACTTAAAAATGCAAACTTAACAGCCACTGACACGTTTACACAAAAAGAAATTACTCTTATGCAAGATTCTATAAACAATGGTTTACAAGCAGATGATAAAGGTATTGAAAAAGGACATAAAGTAAAAGAATAAAAAACTAGCGGTCTCTTTAATATTAAAGTTTTTAACTCAATTCAAACTTCAATTATAAGAAAAAAGAATAATACTTTATTAAGGGATCCTTCGACAAGCTCAGGATGACAACGTGTGGCAGGATAGCAATTGCAAAAAGAGCTAAAGAAATAAAAAAAAGAATTACGTAATTAATTACGTAATTCTTTTTTTTATTTCTTTACAAATGCTTTTTCATTTCTTCTACTTTATCAATCTTTTCCCATGGATATTCTGCATATCCAAAATGCCCATAAGCTGCAGTATCTGTATAAATCGGTCTTTTCAAATCAAGCTGTTTAATAGTCCCTTCAGGAGTTAATTCAAATACCTTTCTGACTGCACTAACAAGCTTTTCACTTTCAACTGTTCCAGTTCCAAAAGTATCCACAAGAACACTTATTGGTTCTGGATAACCGATTGCATAGGACAGTTGCACTTCACATTCTGTTGCAAACCCCGAGGCAACAATATTTTTTGCGATGTAACGGGCCATATACGCTCCAGATCTATCTTGCTTATTTGGCACTTTACCAGAAAAAGCTCCACCGCCATGTCGTCCACGACCACCATATGTATCTACAATAATTTTACGCCCAGTTAAACCAGTGTCTCCTTGCGGACCACCCACAACAAAAGTCCCTGTTTCATTAATATAATATTTTGTATTTTCATCCAAATAATCTCCACAAACTGGTTTTATCACATATTCCATTATGTCGCGACGTAAATCTTCAAGTTTTATTCCATCATGATGTTGAGCAGCAACCACAACAGCATCTACTCTTTTGGGAGCTCCATCAACATACTCAACAGTCACTTGAGCTTTCCCATCAGGACGAAGATAATCTATCACACCCGATTTTCGAACTCCAGCCAAAGTTTTTGTTAAACCATGAGCCAAAGTAATCGGAAGTGGCATTAATTCTTTTGTTTCATTACAAGCAAAACCAAACATCATTCCTTGGTCACCTGCTCCTTGAGCAAAATGTTCACCTTCGTCTATTTTTTCACCTTGAGCAATGTCAGAACTTTGCTCATCTACAACCACCATCACACCACAACTTTTATAATCAATTCCATAATCTGCATTAACATAACCAATATCTTTCAACGTATTCCTAACTATTTTTGGAATATCTACATAAGTTTTTGTAGTGATTTCACCACCAACAACAACAAGCCCTGTAGTTGTAAAAACTTCACAGCAACACGCACCATTTGGATCATCTTTTAAGACTGCATCCAAAACTCTGTCCGAAATCTGATCACAAATTTTATCTGGATGACCTTCTGTAACAGATTCTGAAGTAAATAAATATTTTTCCATATTAAAATAATAACTAACCCCGTTTTAAATACGGGATGATTAATTTTATTTTAAGAAGATAGACATTCCGTTTAAAACGGAATAGGACTTTGTTGAGCTGTAAATTTGCCTATCGACCAGTAGCAAATTAAAACAGAGCAACAAAGAACACCATCTCTTAAAACATTCTAAATATACTATAAACAGTAAAAAAAGTAAATACCAAAAATACTGGGATAACTAAAAGCCAAATATTTTGCAAATTAAATTTACCTGGATCTAAATCACCTTTTTTCTTTGCTAACCAATAAATAATAATCATCATTATAGCTTCGATACTAATAAATAAACCACCAATAAGATCAAGTACAGATATAAAACTATTCAAGCCCAACAAAAGCAAAGTTAAAGGAATTGAAATTACTACAAACAAAGCTGAAATTGGTTTCATTTTTTGATCCCAAATAAGAGTTTGTTTAAGTGCAATTCCTAATCCTACAAAACCAGTGAACATTGCAAGAGCAGCAAATAAATTTCCCACAAGCAAAACTCCACTTCCCAACACTTTACCAAGACCAATAGTTGCAACTTCAGTAGTCTGGAGACCAGTAACACCTACAACAGCAAAAGCAAACAACACATACACTATAATTGGAATTAATGATCCAAAAAATACTGCTCTTTTAAATTTAACTGGATCTCCTGGAAGCAAAGCATGAGCTTCAGCAATAGCAGGAGCACCATGCAAAGCAAATAAAATTACACCATAAGGTAAGAAAAATTTGGCGGTATTAGTAAAACTCCAGTTACCTAAATTAAAATATTTTATTATATAAATAGATAAACCAGAAATTAAAGTTATAACAACTATACTTGCAACTTTTTCAAATATTTTTGCTGTTTCAAGCCCTCTCCATACTAATGCACTAGCAATACTCCAAAAAAATACACTCCACCAAATAGGATCTCCACCAAAAATTGCAGACAAGGTTCTACCTTCACCAACAACATAAGCTAAAAGAGCACCACACGAACTAAAAATTATAATGATTGATAAAAGCTCTTTAGCCCAAGTACCAATATATTTCCCAGCAAATCCCGGAATATGCATGGGTTCTTTTGTGCGAACTGCAACCTCTCCAATCATCATATTTAAAAACAACATCACAATACCTAAAACAACTATATATGACAAACCCACTTTTAAGCCAACCTGTGCAACCACATACGGAACACCCAAAACACCAGCACCAATTGTCATACCAGTTATAATAAAAATTGCGTTTGTTGTAGAAGTTGTTTTTTTATAAACTCCGTGATGTAAAACTACGGATTTTTTTCTAAAAAATATATTCATGCAAATATTATACCATATTTTTACTAAAAATTAAATCATTTGCATCAATCCACAAACTTATCGGTCGAATCATTGACAATATTTAACATAATTGTTATATTTAAAATATGAAAAATATCATTATTTTATCAAATAATAACTGGTGGCAAATTTCTTATTTACAGAAGTTCTAATGTTTTGTTTGAAAAATGCCAAAAATTTAGGACTTCATCCTAAATTTTTTATTTTATCTCAAACAGCACGATAGTGTGATGTCTGAGTAAAGTAAAAAAAACGCCTAAGGAGGGCTAAACAATGAATGATATAATAATGAAGCGTATTCTTCCCGATGCTAATATCGCTACGGGAATCGCTTCCCAAGGATTCGTTCAGCCTGTGACTCAAGGTCTATGGCAAGACGTGGACAACCATTTGAAATCAGGAAACGTTGTCTTTTCAATAACGAAAGATGATCAGACTGTAGGTTTTGCAGTGTTCAAAATTTTTTCTGACACACTTTACCTTTCTGGTATAATACTCATACCAAAGTTTCAAGGTCATTCGATTGGCGGTAGAGTGATTGGCTTAGCTCACCAAGAGACTAGAACCAAGTACCTAGCTCTGCGTACACAGTCAGCATGTATGTGGTCTGTCGGAAATAAACTTTGCAGTGAATGGTATCCATCTCCAACTGTTGAAGTTATTCCAACCGACATCCACAATCGTGGAAATATGATCGCCGAACAGATCGACTCGAAATTTCCTTTAACAACGAATTGTTATAACGAATCATTGTACGGGGAAAAGCCTCTACACAAAGATTGCAACGTACAAACTTGGTGGGACAGTATTTGTAATTTTAAACAAGGCGACGCGATCATTTGTATGGGACGTTTTTGACTCAAGGGTGCGGCAGTAGTACTGTTTAACAGTACTACTGCCCACCTAAATCTTACAAATTCAAATTTTTAAATTTATGCAACTTATAGAACAATCAAACAATAAAAACAAAAATATCGCCATCGTTTGCTGTCAACACGGTGTAGAAATTTTTGGATTAGAAGTTTTTAAATATTTTAAAGAACATATTTCAAATTTTCCTACCGTTAAAATTATATTAGCCAACGAAAAGGCTGTAATCAAACAAACTCGCTTTATAGATGAAGATCTTAATCGTGCCTTTAACAAAGAAACAGCCAACACTTACGAAAACCGATTAGCAAAAAAAATCAGTGCCGAAATTTCAAATATTCAATATGTTTTAGACATTCATACTACAACATCAAAAACGAATGCTGTGCCTATAATCACCAAACTTAACCAAGATACAAAAAAAATAATTAATTTAACTCCATACCAAAAAATTAGCTATATACAATCACCTCTCGGAAAACATTCGCTTATTGGACAAGTAGCCGCTGGAGTCTCTTTGGAGTTCAATGAAAAATATACTAAAATATCCGAAGAAGCATTAAACACCATTATTAAAATTGTAAAAAACTTAACAAACGAACAAGAAGATAAAAAACAAAAACGTCAAGTATATTTTGTGGATCAAACAATACCATTAAAAACAAACATTAAACTAGAGAATAAAAATTTTAATTTTATTCCCAACCTAAAAATATATCCCCTATTACTTAGAGAAAAATACTATACTAACATTCAAGGTTTTAGTGCTTCTCAAATGGAGGAAATGGAAATATAATTAATAGAAAACAAAACGAGACAGGAAAAATATCCTGTCTCGTGAAGTTTAAACGCATAAAAGCGCTAAAACTAAAATTTGAAAATGGCACCGGCGACAGGATTTGAACCTGCAACCTTCGGTTTTGGAGACCGTTGCTCTGCCAATTGAGCTACGCCGGCACACCAACTTTTCAAACTTAATGGTAGGATAGCTTAAACTGAATAAAAAGTCAATACCCCCATCCTGTTGACAATAACCGGTTGTTTTGTTAATCTTTTAAGGCAAGATACCTGTTCCTTAACAATCAAATAAGGAAAAAATTCCAATGGAAAATCTCAATAAAAAGCGCATAGTTTTGTCTGGAATCAGAGCTACTGGTAAAATGCACCTAGGTAACTACCTGGGAGCAATCAAAAAATTCGTGGCGTTAGGAAACGACCCGAACAACAACTGTTTCTATTTCATCGCCAACTATCACACACTCACAACACGTATCGACCCAGAATCACTAAAACACGATCTCACGGAAATTGTGTTAGATTACTTATCGGCTGGACTTGACCCAAACAAAGTCACTATCTACGCTCAATCCAGCATACCCGAAACAACAGAATTAACTTGGTTGCTATCCTGTCTCACACCGGTAAATACAATCGCCAACATGCCTCACTTCAAAGAAAAGAAAGTACAACTTGAAGGCAAAGGGCAATCAGACAACGTCGGCCTTTTGACTTATCCGGTACTAATGGTAGCCGACATTCTTGGCCCACGTGCCAATCTAGTTCCAGTAGGACAAGACCAGCATCCACATGTTGAACTAGCACGAGTTCTCGCTCGACGTTTCAACAAATTATTTGGTAATACTTTTCCTATTCCCGATCTTTTAGAAGGTGAAGGAATTCGTGTACCAGGGCTAAACAAGACTGGTAAAATGGGAAAAAGCGAAGACAATGGTACAATTTTTTTAAGCGATTCTTCTGATTTCGTAAAGAAAAAAATACTCACTGCCTCAACCGACACTAAACGTGTCCACCGTTATGACCCAGGAAATCCAACAGTTTGTAACATCTTTACATTTCACCAATTGCTCAGCACAGCTGATGAATTAACTTACGTAAATCAGGGGTGTCGCAATGCAGGAATTGGTTGCAAAGATTGTAAAGAAATTGTGATCAGACACGTCAATGAATTGCTTCAACCACTTCAAGAACGGCATGCATTTTTTGCTGCCAAAGGCCCCAAATTTATTAATGACATTCTACACGAAGGAGGACTTAGGGCACGCAAAAGAATCTCTGAAACTGTGGCAATAGCCAAAGAAAATGTTGGAGTGCCAAACTATTAGACTGGAGAAACTAACATGGGAAATAATTTTAAAAATGATCGATGGCAAAACGATACTGTTGCCAAAGAACTACTGGCTCTAATTGATTCCCTTTATGAAACAAAACGGCCACCGTTCTGCTATCCAGGCACACCTCTTCCCAAAGACATCCTTGAATACGCTACCAATCTAATGGGAAAGCACATCAACGCTATCGGGAGCCATACCCACAACCGCGACGGAGAAGGTGGATTTGATGTTGTTCAAGAAATAGAAGCTCGTGCTATCTATATGCTTGCTTCAGTGCTAGGCATCCAGTCACCCGACAAAGTGGATGGATACTTCTGTGGTGGTGGCACAGAAGCAAATGAAGAAGGAATGTGGATTGGGCGTCAATTTTTACGCCAATTCAACGACCCTTCCAAAAAAGGAATTGCTATATTTACTTCTCCTCTTCTTCACTATTCAATCGTTAAGGCTACTGAACTGTTGGATATGGGAAGCTGCGGATGGGATAAATGTAACAAATGCGGTGAAAATCATATTTTCACATCGGATGAACGTGGTTGTGGCTTGAATCTTGTTGGTCTTAGCCCCGTTGACAAAAGCGGTATGACCACCGGTGAAATGTCTGTGGAAAGTCTAAAGGAAGCTTTCCACCAAAAATATAGTGAAGGCTTCAGGCGTTTCATGGTAATCGCAACAGTTGGCACCTCTGTCATGGGATCGATTGATCCAATTGAAAAGATCGGAGAGTTTATAAACAAAGCACAAACTGACAGTGACGCGCACTTCTATTTCCATGTTGATGCCAGTTTTGCTGGTTTCACCGTGCCTTTTGTAAAGCCAAACATGAAAATCGCCTTCCAAGTACCTGAAGTCAATTCAGTAACCATGGATGGAGATAAAATGGGACGACTTCCATATCCCGGTGGAATATTCCTTTGCCGTAAGGGACTCATGGCTTTGGTAGGACGCAGAGTGCAATACATCCGAGGCAACGAGGATGACACTATTTCTGGATCTCGATCTTGTCTCTCACCAGTGTTGGCTTACCTTCAATACACTGAGGGTGGAACCAAAGCCCAAACTAAATACGTTCATGACTGTCTCCACAAGAGAGACATGCTTGTTGAAATGATTAGAAAACGCCTACCCTGGATCCACATTTTGCATTGCTCACCATGGGTAAACTTCGCCCCAATGATCATCAACATCGAAAATGATAATATCCCCAAATTTCTTCTTGAAAATAAAAACAAACGAAAAATGGAGGGTTTCCTTGAACCATATCATCTGAGATCTGATTTTGTTCCCGTAGATCCGAAAAATCCAAACAGCTGCGGCAACAAAGTCTATAAAATTTGCGTGATGCCGCATCACACAGCTAAACAGATCGTTCGTTTCGTCGACGATCTTGAAAAAGCAAATCTCTATTGGAAAGAGATGTCTGAATGCTAATATTGGACGCAGAAACGTCTAACTATTAGCTCAAAAATCTAGCCGCCCCATCTCGGGGCGGCTTTACTTTACTCAAATTTTTCTTTTAAAAAATACAAAACAAAAAACAACACCCTTTTATAAAGTATTGTTTTTCTGTACACGCAAAGGGCATTACATTATTCAAAGTCGTCGTACCTCCTCCTTGGGAAACCTCCAGGTTTCCCAATACCCTTCCTCATAAAGTAGAAACTATCGTTTCCACCCCTTCCAAGTTCGAATCCCTTTGCATATAAAAAAACCATCCTTTCAGATGTTTTTTTGTACACGCAAAGGGATTCGAACCCGTGACCCCCTCGGTGTAAACGAGGTGCTCTAACCAACTGAGCTATGCGTGCATAATTTAGTAAAAATATTATATACCAAAAACAACTAAACGTCAAATTTATTCCTTTTTAAGTCCTTTTATATATTCCAAAAACTCTCCCCCAATTTTTTTATCCTTTTCATTTAAAAAATACCACCACTCAGATCCCCACAAATATGACCTTGCAAGACCTGATTCTTTTGCATATTCAACATTTTTTTCTAACCTTTTCAAGTCCATTGATTTAAATTGCTCTTGCAAAGAGGTACTTGTAACTGAACCACCAGGCATCCAAGGTTCTGCTTGAAGCTCTACCACATATGATTCCTCTGGAATACGATTATTCATTTTTAATCTAAAATTATACCACCAAGCTGGTAACCAATCATAATTCCAATAGCCTGTCCATTTATTCCAAACCACCCTATACATTGTCATCCCAAATAAATCTGTAATCCCGGCAGTTTTTCTCCAAAGACTCAATTCTCCACTATCGGTTATAATAATTTTATGCGACTCATCAATTTCTTTAACTATGTCTATTTCTTCTTTTAAATCTTCTTTTGGCAAAGCACGACATAATCCAAAATTTAAAAATGGTTCATTTTCCACCTGCCAAACTTCTAAAGCTTCGTGATCTTTATATCTTTCAACAACAACTTTCATATATTCCAAAAGAAAGGGCTTATAAACATCATAGTCTTTTTCTTTCGCCCAATCCGGTAAATGACACTCGGGCCAACGTGGAGTTTTTCTTCCAAGCGCAAGCATCACTCTCACATTTCGTTTGCTTGCTTCATTCATAAAATAATCAAGTTCTTCAAAATCATACTCCCCTTTTATATTTTCAATTAAATCCCATTGAGCAGACAATCTTATGTATTTAAAATCCCAATCACCTATCACAGACTCAAAAACTTTTTTCTCATCCAAATTCATTTCCCTAGCATATTCTGGATTAAAACTTATTCCAAAAATCATATTTTCATTTTTTTGTCCTTTCATATTTATATTAGTTAATGCAAAAAAAGCAATTATTAAAATGACTACTAAAAATATTATTAATTTTATGGCCCTTTTAAAAACTCTAAGCATATTTAGTAATAACTAAATTAATAAACTTAAACCTACTCCTATTAAAATAACAGCGGTTACTTCTTGAATAATTTCTAACTTTGTATAATCTTCTCTAAAAAACTTTGGTTTAAACTTCGAAAATAATGCTACGAGTATTACCAAGAATCCATATTGAAATCCAACGAGTGCATTTACAACCGACACAGCCCCAAGCGAAATTGCATATTGAACCAAGACCATTCCGATTACAGACAAAATTTTATTAGCTCCCACAATCATAAATTGTTTACTTGTACTCACTTCTTTTTTTATCTCTTTATCTTTTTTAAAAAGATTACGTATATCAGGAAATAAAAATAAAAATATTCCAAAAATACCCACAAAACCAAAAATTAGAATAAAACCACTAAAAAATCCTTGAACATCATATACATACTTACTACCCGTATAATAAAATGAGGCTAAAAGCCCTGCTAAAATTCCCCACAACATTCCTTTATGCCATCCGTGATTTAATTTACTTTGTTCAAAAGAAATAAGAAAGCAAGAAACAACCAAAATTAAAACGGCTATAATTTGTCTACTACTCAAAACTTCATGCAAAAATACACTACTCAAACCTAAAACAAAAAGTGGAGTAACTGCTCCAAGTAGTGGACCCACATGACTTACTTCACTTTTTTGAAAACCAATATACATCGCCCATAAAAAAAGAGAAAAAGTAAGCCCAGAAAATGCAATCACAGACCAAATTAATAAAGTTTCAGGCAACACAACCCCAAACGGTATTAAAAACCAAACTGGTAAAAGCATTATGCAAGTATAAAAAACATAAACAATCGGTTTTGAAACTGTTTTTGTTAATATAAATTTATCAAGTATTGCAACAACTGAAAGTGCTCCGTATCCTAAAAGCGCCATTGGTAGCCACATGTTTTTGTATTTTAAGTATTAATCCTCCAAATAATCATTTAATACATTATATCATATATTTAAGCTAAAAACACAATTTTATGACCTAGTAGACTTGACAAAAGTCCTAAAATATGCTATAATTTCCAGTTACAAATAAATGAAAAATTCATTTTTTAACTTATAAGTAACGCCATAATTTCAGGCTTTACTTCTAATTATCTATAAAATACAATCATATGGTTAATAAATTAATCACAAAATTAAGCTCAAAAAAGCCAAATCTTCGTGTGGCTATTTTAGGGCACCGAGGTATTCCAAATGCTTACGGTGGTTTCGAAACTCTAGCTGAAAATCTAGCCGAAAAACTAGTAGATTTAGGTACTGAAACAACCGTATACTGCAGAAGCCATTATTTTGAAGAAAAACCTAAAAAATACAAAGGTGCAAAACTCATCTATTTAAAAGCCATAAACAATAAATCTCTAGAAACATTGATGCACACTTTTACATCTGTGTTACATTTAGTATTTAAGAATACTGCAGACACAGTTTTAATGGTTAATGTTGGTAATGCTCCTTTGGCACTACTCGCACGTGTACTAGGCAAAAAAGTAATTTTGTGTGTTGACGGACTTGATTGGGAAAGAAAAAAATGGGGTAAATTTGCGAAAATGTACTTAAAAACTTGTTCGTATCTTGCTAAATACGCTGCCAACGAAATTGTAACTGATGCAACAAGTGTTTCCGAATTTTATCAAACAGAAAGAAATGTTAACTCAACCCTTATCCCATACGGAACTGATATTGAAAATATAAATGACACAAATCCTGGAATTTCAAATTTAAAAACAAAAGAATACTTTACTTATGTTGCTCGTTTTGAACCAGAAAATAATCCTTTAAAAGTTGTAAAAGATTATGTTATATCTGAGGTTAAAATGCCACTCGTTATGATTGGCGACAATCGCTACAACAAAAAATATGTTAACGAGGTTAAAGAAGCTGCAAATAGTAATGTAATATTTCTTGGTTATGTTTTTGGTAAAAAATACAAAAAACTTCTAAAAAATTCTTTGGCCTATGTTCGTGCTGCCGAAGTTGGTGGAGCTTCACCAGCCGTAATTGAAGCGATGGGTAAAGATGTTTGTGTAATAGCAAATGACAGAGATGAAAATAAAGAAATAATTGGCGATACTGGTTTTACATATAATTTAAACACTCTTGAACTTACAGAAATTTTTAAAGAGATCGAAAAAAATCCTGAAGTTGCAATTAAAAAAGGAAAAGAAGCTGGTGTACGTGCTATGCTTAAGTTTAATTGGGATAAAATTGCTTATGAATATTTAAAACTTATTAAAAAAGTATCAGACTATAAAGAAAAAGAATATACAGTTACAGAAAAAAAATCGAAAAAAATTCTAGTTACTGGTGCTGGAGGAATGCTAGGCAGCGCTATTTACGAACACTTCTCAAAAAAACACGACGTACTCGCCACAGACATTGATGTTAACGAAGATTGGCTTAATTTTTTAGATGTTCGCGATAACAAAGAATACGAAAAAAATGTTCGTAACTTTAAACCTGATTATATTTTACATTTACCTGCAATAACTTCTTTAGAAGATTGTGAACAAAATACAAATGAAGCATACGCAACAAATTCTTTATCTGTTAAAACTGGTGCAAAACTTGCTAAAAAATATAACGCTAAATTTGTTTATATCAGTTCAGCTGGTGTTTTTGACGGTAAACAAAAAACTTATTCTGATGATGAAGAACCAAGCCCAATTAATACTTACGGTTTAACCAAACAAATGGGAGCACTCTACGCAAAATATTACAGTAAAGACTCTCTTACAGTTCGACCTGGTTGGATGATGGGCGGTGGACCTGCAAAAGACAAAAAATTTATTAATTTAATTGTTAAACAAATTGTAGCTGGTAAATCTGAAATTTTTGCAGTAAATGATAAATTTGGAACACCAACCTACACACGTGATCTTGCCAAAAATATAGAATTACTTTTAAGTAAAAATGCTTCTGGAACATACAACACAGTTTGTGGAGGAGAAACAAATAGATTTGAAATTGCACGTGAAATTATAAAAATTTTAGGATTTAACAAACAAATTAAATTAACACCAGTTTCTTCTGATTATTTTGCAAAAGATTATTTTGCAAAAAGACCACAATCCGAAAACCTTATCAATAAAAAACTTATAGCGGAAAATATGAATTTAATGCAACCTTGGAAAAATGCTTTAAAAGATTATTTAAAACGTGATTTTGCTTATGCGTTTAATGAAAATAAGACAAAAGAACTAAAAACAAATCCAATATTTGCTTAATAAAAAAATAAAAAATCCACTCTAAATTTAGAGCGGATTTTTTAATTTATAATTATTTCTTCTCTGCTACGACTATTAAATTCTTTCCATTTGGATCATCCAGATATTCATAGTGTTTTAATAATTTTAAGTCCAATACTTTAAAACCTGTTTTTTTAAGTAAATCTACTAATTCAACTTTCGAAAAACCATGATAATATCTCTTAGCCAATATTTTTCCTTTCTGATCTTTCCAGGGTACTAAGTAATCATTCTCCCCCATCTTTTTCCAACCTGGAGTTTTTAATTTTTTCTTTGCCCAATCATTTTTTAAATTCCAAACCGAAATTACCAACTTGCCATTTTTTTTCATTTTTTCAAACACTTCTTGCAAAAGTTTTAAACGAGTTTCGTCATCTGGTAAATGATGAAATGATGCAATCATAAAAACAACATCAAAAAAATCTTTTGGAAATTCTAAATCCTCAGAATCAGAACACGTAAAATAAGCTTTCCCACTCTCAATCTCCCGAGAAAATTCTTTCTTAGCCTCTTTTAAAAGACCAGAACTTATATCTACTCCGAAATATCTAATTTTTTTATTTTTTACAAACCTTAAAAAACGACCACTGCCACAACCCCAATCCAGAATATTTTGATCATTTTTTATTAAATCATTGTATAACTCAAATTCTGGCCAAACATTCTTTCTGGTTTCAGAGAAATGAAAAGCAATAGTATTGTAATTATCGCGTACTTGAGCTATAATTCTATTTGATTTACGCTTTTTAAGAAAATTAAACATAGTGTGCTTACTATATATTAAAAAGTACTAAAAATCAAGCATATATGAATGAAATTTCTAAACAAATTATACTCAAAGCTTGTAAAAAACAAGCTAAGACAGTAAAAGAACTCGAAAATATTAAACGAGATATTTTACGAAATAGCCTAAAAAAATCTGATATCCCTAAAAAATCTCAACTTTTAGAGGCTTACTTTAGCTTGCTAAAATTAAAAAAAATTAAAAAAAATATCAACATCGAAAAACTTTTGGTAAAAAGAGGAATACGCACTTTGTCTGGGGTGGCTATCATTACAGTACTCACAAAACCTTGGAATTGTCCTGGCCAATGTATATATTGTCCTTTTGAAGATAAAATGCCAAAAAGTTATCTCTCAAGTGAGCCAGCTGCAGCTCGAGCTCTTAGACTTAAATTCAACCCATTTGAACAAGTTAAAAAAAGAATCGAAACTTTAAAACATAACGGACACCCAACAGACAAAATTGAATTAATTGTTAAAGGTGGTTCTTGGAATGCTTACCCCCTTGCCTACCAACATTGGTTTATCCTAAGATGTTTTGAAGCAGCTAATAAAACCAGCAAAAAAAGTAGAGAAATAAAAAATATTAAACTTTTAGAAAAAAAACTAATCCTTACACAAAAAAGAAATGAATCTGGAAAACATAGAATTATTGGCCTTACTCTTGAAACTCGTCCTGACATGATAACCGAAAAATCTTTGAACCAAATGCGTATTCAAGGATGTACCAGACTTGAACTTGGAGTACAAAGTACAAATAACAAAGTTTTAAAAACAATAAAAAGAGGTCATGATGTTGAGGCTGTTAAGTGCGCAATAAGAATGGCTAAGGCGGTTGGTTTTAAAGTTGATTTTCACCTAATGCCCCAATTACCCGGATCGACTCCAGCAAAAGACCTAAAAATGATGATGGAAATTTTTAATAACCCAGACTTCAGACCAGACATGATTAAAGTTTACCCATGCACAGTCATCAAAGGATCTGAACTTTACGATTGGTTTAAGCGTGGTGAGTACAAAACGTATTCAACTAAAAAATTAGTTGAAATGCTTATTAAATTTAAAGCAAAAATTCCTCGTTATGTTCGCATATCACGACTTATACGTGACATTCCATCTCCACATATTGAAGCTGGAAACACGATGACAAATTTAAGACAAGTTATCCAATCGGAAATGAAAAAACGTAAATTAAGCTGTAATTGCCTACGTTGTCGTGAAGTTGGACACCAAGAAAATTTAGAAAAATTAAAAAGTTTAGAAATTAAATTATTTACAGACAAATACGAAGCATCTGGCGGAACAGAATATTTTTTAAGTTTTGAAGATAAAAAAAGAAAAGTAGTATACGCATTTTGCCGTCTTCGTATTGAACACAACCTTGATTCAATACAAAAAAAATTTACAAAAATGAAAATTTATCCATCATATATTCGTGAATTACATACTTATGGACAGCTACTTGATATTGGTACAAAAAATAACAAAGCTAGCCAACACCAAGGGATGGGTAAAAAACTCATTGCCGAAGCAGAACAAATTGTACAAAAAAATCACGTTCAAAAATTAGCAGTTATTTCTGGGGTTGGAGTACGAGGATATTACAGAAAACTTGGATACAGATTAGAAAATGGATACATGACAAAAAAAATTAGAGTCTAACCACGACTCTACTTTTAATAGACAAAGAAATAAACAAATGATAAAATAATTACATGTCATATTTAATAAGTCAAAATATATTTTTAAGTTTATTTAACAAATTTTAAAATATTTTTGTCTTTTTTAAATTTTAATTTTTAATTAAATAACAATATGTATACTCACAAAATAGAAGAATTTGACCCCAAAATAAAAGATTCCATCAACAAAGAACTAAATCGTCAAGAAACTGGGCTTGAAATGATCCCTTCAGAAAATTTTGTTTCCCCCGCTGTACTTGAAGCACTTGGATCTGTTTTAACAAATAAATACTCAGAAGGATACCCTGGAAAAAGATACTATGGTGGGTGTGAATTTATTGATGAAATTGAAACTCTGGCAATTGAACGTGCTAAAAAAATCTTTAACGCTGAACATGCAAATGTACAACCTCATTCAGGTGCTCCTGCTAACATTGCTGTTTACTTTGCGCTCCTAAAACCTGGCGACACTATTCTTGGAATGGACTTATCTCATGGCGGACATTTAACTCATGGACACCCCGTAACTCACATGACAAAAGTTTTTAATTTTATTCGCTACAAAACTAATGCGGAAGGTAACCTTGATTTAAAAAATTTAAGAAGTATGGCTTTGGAACACAAACCACAATTAATTTTGGTTGGTTACTCTGCTTATTCTCGAGAGATAGATTACGAGGCAGTGCAAAAGATAGCAGATGAAGTAGGAGCCCTTACAATGGCAGACATGGCTCACATTGCCGGTTTAATAGCTGGTGGACAAATGAATAATCCAGTACCTATTTTTGATGTTGTAACCACAACCACTCACAAGACTCTTCGTGGTCCTCGTGGTGGAATGATTCTATGCAAACAAAAACATGCTACCGCAATCGATAAATCTGTATTCCCCGGTTTTCAAGGTGGTCCACACGAAAATAATATTGCTGCCAAAGCAATTGCTTTCAAAGAAGCGATGGAACCTGAGTTCAAAGAATATGCACGCCAAATAAAAGCTAACGCAAAAGTTTTGGAAACTGAATTTAGTTCTCTTGGATACAAATTGTGTTTTGGAGGAACCGACAACCATTTACTTTTAATTGATGTGTTTGGTAGTAAAAATGTAACTGGAAAAGAAGCAGAAATAGCACTCGATAAAGCTGGAATTACAGTTAACAAAAATATGATCCCAGACGACACACGAAGTCCATTTAACCCATCTGGAATCCGCCTTGGTACTCCAGCCTTAACAACCAGAGGAATGAAAGAAAAAGAAATGAAAATAATCGCAGGTTGGATTAATGAAGTAATCACAAATCATAATAATGAAGAAAAATTGGAAGAAATAAAAACCAAAGTTATTGAAATGACAAAAGATTTTCCACTTTACCCAACACTATAAACACACCGTAAATTAAAAAACTAGTTATTTAACTAGTTTTTTAATTTATTTTTTATTATTTTATTTCTCTTACTTCTACCAAATTCACATTTCCTGCATGACCAACTGGTTCTCCTGTTACAATTATCATCAAGTCTTTTTTCTTGGCAATTTTTTTAGTTTTTATATAGCTGACTGATCTTTCTACTAATTCCTCAATAGTCTTAACTGGAGGTAATATAAACGATCTAACACCCCAAGACAAGCTTAATTGTCTCCAAGACCTTTTTGAGTTTGTAGCCACTAAAATCGGCATATTTGGACGCACATGAGATATTAAACGACCAGTTCCACCCGTAATTGAAGCTGCTAAAATTAACTTTGCCCCAACTTCTTCGGCCAAAGTACGAGATAATTCAGAAATAGCCAAATCAATTGATTCTCCTCTTTTATGTGTCAACGGTAAATTTAAATCATCAAAATCAGATTTTTCAGTATCCAATATTATTTCACTCATTGTATTAACAGTTAAAACAGGATGCTTGCCAGCCGCTGTTTCATTCGTTAACAAAAGTCCATCTGAATGATCTACTACTGCATTTGCAACATCAGATACTTCAGCACGAGTTGGACGTTTTTTTTCTTGCATAGAATCAAGCATTTGAGTTGCAACTATTACCGGTTTAGCTGCTTTATTACATTTTTCAATAATACTTTTTTGAGTAACTGGCACCATCGATTGCTTAAGTTCTAAACCCAAATCTCCACGAGCTACCATTACCCCATCTGTTACGTCTATAATCTCATCTATATTATCAACCGCCTCATAACGTTCTATTTTAGCAACTATAAAAATCTCTTGTTTTTCTTTTTTCTTATATTTTTTTTCAAATTTTTTAATTAAATATTTTAAATCTAAAATATCTTGAGCACAAGTAACAAAAGACATAGCAATTGCATCTACTTCTTGTTTTACGCAAAATTCTAAATCCTTTTTATCTTTTTCACTAATTGGAGGTATGTCTAAATGACTATCAGGAAAATTTAATCCCTTATGAGGACAAAGTCTCTCCCCTTCCAATACCAAAGCTTCAAAAGAATTTTTACCAACTTTTAAAACTTTGACCTCTACATTTCCATCATCTATTAAAATAGTGTGTCCTTTTTTTAAAAACTTCAAAATTTCTTCAGGACAATCTACTAAAACTTCTTTCTCTTTTTTAGACGATCTACTCCCAACTACAAAAGTCAAAATATCACCATGTTTTATTAATACACATTCTTTTACCATTCCACCCAAACGAATTCTTGGCCCACGTATATCGCCCATAATTGCAACTGGTATTCCTGTTTTTTCTTCAGCACTTCTTATATTTTTAATTAAAATTGCATGACTTTTATGATCTCCGTGAGAGAAATTAAGACGAGCAAAATTCATACCTGCTTTAATCATTTTGACCAAAGTTGTAACACTGTCACATGCAGGCCCAATAGTAGCTCCTATTTTTGTAGATTTATTCAACATATTTAAATTTTATTTTCCAATAAATGTTTTAATTTGTTCAAGCTGAGAAGAATCAAGAGATAGATTATCAAAAACCCCGCCCAAAGCACTAGTATCTACCCCTGCCAAGCTTGGACTAACAATGCCAAGCAATTGACCATACTTCGCAATAAAATCTTTTACTAATGGTGGTAAATAGAAAAAAGCAACTATAAGTGGAATAAGTATTATTAAAAGCTTCAACCAAGAAGCAACAGCTGTCCATACTAATTTATTATTAATTTTTCTATTCTGCTCATAAATAATTTGTGACCATTTTAAATTTTTTTCCAAAAGTTCATGCACACTATCAGCAGATACATTTTCAATTTTTACGCTTGGTTTAACAACTTCCTTTTTTTCTCCATCTTTAGTTGTAGAAAATTTCTTTTTAGTTTTCTCTTCTACTTTATTTTTATCATCTTGCACTTCCTTTTTATTTATTTTATCTTTATTTTCGACTTTTTTATGTCTAAACATATAATTAATTTTTTAATTTTTTAAGTTCTTTTTCAAAAGTTTTTACATCTTTAAAATCACGATAAACACTCGCAAAACGAATATACGCAACTTTATCAAAAAGACGTAAATGTCTCATTATAACTTTCCCCATTTCTTTGCTGGATATTTCTCTAGTTTTCTTTTTTTGAATACTTCTTTCAATTGTATTTATTAAACGATGAAAATCTTCTTGTTTATAAGGTCTTTTTGTTAGTGATCTTTTTACTCCATTTTCTAATTTTTCTCTTATATAACTTTCTCGACTTCCATCATTTTTAACAACCATTAAACCCAAAAGTTCAACCTCTTCTTTTGTAGAAAAACGATATTGACATTTTTCACATTCTCTACGTCGTCTTACTGTAAAACCACTTTCTGCAGGACGACTGTCCACAACTGCTGTATTTTTATGATTACAAATTGGACATTTCACACTAAAATAATTAATTATTAATTTATGATATTATACCACAACCCAATAACTAAACAAACCTTGCAAATTAGCAAGGTTTGTTTAGTTATTTTATATTATTTTCCCATCTTCTTTCTGATGAAAGCTGGAATTTCAAGTTCGTCATCTGGAACCTTTGGTTTTTCTGATTCCGATTCAAATTCTCTTGTATTTATTTTTTTTTGTGTAAATCCTTTAAATTCTTCGTCCTCATCTTGTTCTGTTTTTTTTATTTTTTGAAGAAATCTACTAGGTTGATAACGTGGTTTAGCAAACAAAGCACTATCATCTTCTGTATCGTTTATAGATTTAGGTCGCCTATCGTCAAAACCAGTTGCTACCACACTAATTCTTATATCTTCACCTAAAGTTTCGTCTATTATAGCACCAAATATTACTTTAGCATCTTCCGAAGCAGAGGATGTAATAATATTTGCAGCTTCACTCACTTCTTCCATACCAAGCTCTTTCCCGCCAGAAATAGTAAATAGTATTCCGCTTGCACCTTCAATAGACATCTCTAATAATGGACTAGAAATTGCTTTCTGTGCTGCTTCAACAGCTCTATTTTCTCCAGACGCAATACCAATACCCATAAGAGCTGAACCCGCATCTTTCATAATAGTTTTAACATCGGCAAAATCCACATTAATTTCACCTGGCACAGTTATTACTTCAGATATTCCTTGGATACCTTGTCTTAAAATATCATCACAAACTTTAAATGCTTCAAGTAAAGAAGTCTTCTTATCTATCACTTGCAATATCTTATCGTTTGGAATAGTAATTATTGTATCCACATTACGAGATAAATTTTCCAAAGCTTCTTCTGCAATTTCTGTTCTTTTTGGTCCTTCAAAAGCAAACGGTTTTGTAACAACTGCAACGGTTAATATTCCTAAATCACGTGCTACTTCTGCGACAATAGGACTTGCACCAGAACCAGTACCACCACCCAAACCACAAGTGATAAAAACCATGTGGGTATCTTTAAGCAAGTCACGTATCTCATTTTGTGATTCTTCTGCAGCTTTACGACCTACTTCTGGATCCATACCAGCGCCAAGCCCACGAGTTATACTTTTACCAATATGTAATTTTTTCGGAGCGTTATTATGATGCAATGCTTGTACATCTGTATTTAAAGCAATAAATTCGATTCCTTTAATCTTTTTTTCAAGCATACGATTAACAGCAGACCCACCCGACCCACCAACTCCTACTACTTTTATCTTTGCAAATGTTTCAATTTCTGGTTTAATTTGTGGCATACATTTATCTTATTTAAGTATTCATCATTTCAATATGTGAACACTTTTTGTATTCAAAGTTTAAAATTATAAATAGCGTAACTACTTACGCTATCTAGTTTATAACTTTATGTTTTTACTGTCAACCCCACCAAATATAATCTTTTACTTTACAAAAATTATTTAACATAATTAGTATTATCATTAAGGAATCAAAATATTAATCCACTTTTTAACTTGTTTAGTAGCCCCTTTTATTTTACCGGCTCCGATACTAAAACCCTTTACAGTATGAACATTCATCAAGCTTCCCCACTTAAGTAGCCCTAACACATTTGTAAAACCTAGGTCATTTACCTTTTCAGTTACGCTATATACATCAAGCGGATAACCCAACGTAGCAGGAAGCCGTAAATATTTTTTAGCCGCTTCTGCAAGCCCTGGCAATTTTGAACCACCTCCAACAAAAACAACCCCAGCAGGTAAAAGACCACTTCGTTTTATACTTTTTAATTCATCATCAATTTTATATAAAATCTCTTCAATACGAGCTTCTATTATTTCGCTTAGATATTTTCTTTTTATTACTTCTTTTTCTTGAGTACCTAAATTTGATAAATCAATAATATCTGTTTTTGAAATTTTATCTGAGCGACAATCACCATATTCGATTTTTGCTTTTTCAGCAATATCTATTGAAGTTCTAAGCCCAATAGCTACATCATTTGTAATATGGTCTGAACCAAGTGGCAAAACTGCAGTATGAATTACATCTCCTTCTTCAAAAACTGCTAAATTAGTTGTTGAACCACCTAAATCTACCACAACTACTCCAAGTTCTTTTTGACGAGAAGTAACCACTATTTCAGAAGTTGCTATAATTGATAAAACAAGATCTTCTACATCTAGACCTGCTCTATATACTGCTTTAGTTAAATTTTTAACCTGTGAAGATGACGCTAAGATAATTTGAGCATCTACTTCCAAACGTATTCCTGTCATTCCTACTGGATCTTTTATTCCAGATTGTCCATCAACACTAAAACTTTTTGGCAATACATGTAAAATTTCATAATTAAGTGGAGCAGAAACAGCTCTAGCCGCCTCAAGTACTCTACTTACATCTTCTTCTGTAATTTCACTATCAGCTTTAGAAACAGCCACCACACCTTTATTTGTTTGAGAAATAATATGTGTACCAGAAATACCAACCCAAACATTGTCTATTGGAACCCCCACCATTCTTTCTACCCTTTCCAAACAAGTTGAAATAGAAGAAACCACTTCCTCTATACTTGATATTTCACCTTTTACAACACCTGCTGAAGAAACTTCAGCTGCACCCAAAATTTGCAATCCACCGTTCTTACAAGATTCTTCGTTGCAATCAATTTGCCCTACTGCCATTCTTATAGCACTTGAGCCAACATCTAGACTAGCTAATAAATTGTTTTTACTTTTTGACATAACTTAAACAAGAAATAAATCTAATAAATACGGAAAAAATATAATTAACCCCACCACCAAAGCACCTAATGAACTTACCAAAACCGCAGCAGCCATCAGGTCTTTAATGGTATAAACATAAGAGTGTAATCTTGGTTTTAATAAATCTGTAAAATATTCTAAGGCAGTATTTAAAATTTCCATAGTGAAAACCAAAATTATCATTATCAATATTACCACTATTTCTAAAGTTTGCAAAGGCAATAAAATCATACCAAATAGCACTACTAATGCACAAACTACTTGAATACGAAAATTTTGTTCGGAAACAAAGGCAAACCTAAGACCTCGAAAAGAATATTTTAAACTTTTTAAAAATCTTTTTAACATATTTTTTTTACAACTTCTTCCTGTATTTTAAACATTTTATCTGATCTTGATTTAACATCATGATCATATCCAACAAGATGTAGAACCCCGTGAGTAATCATTCTAACAAATTCTTCCTTTATAGTTATTTTATTTATTCGAGCTTGATCTTTTATCTTTGGATAAGAGATATAAATTTGACCTAGAAAATCGCTTTTTATAAACTTATCTTCAGACCACGCGAATGATAAAACATCTGTTTCTTTATTAATTCCCCGATATTCTTTATTTATTTTTTTAATAAACGAATTTCCTACTACGTTTATTTCCAATTCACCTTTTACTTTTTTTTCTTTTTTAGCTATTAAATTTACAACTTCTAAAACTTCTCGTGTAGTAAATCTACATTTGTATATCTTATTTAAATTTATTTTTATCATATCTCGGTACTTGTAGATGATTTATCATTATCCAAAGTACTACTTGCCATGTCATCTTTAATTGTAGAAGTATTAACTTCCAAAATTTCTTTCTCATCAATTTCGTTTAAAGCATTTTTTTCATCATCTTCTTGTATTGAAATTGCAACAGTATTATTGAACAAACGAAAACTCCTAGCCATAACCTCGAGCACTGTTTTGTAATTAACTATTTTTTTATCTGTTACTTTGTAAGTTAATATATATATTCTTCTTCTGTCATCTTGAAAATAATAAACTAAACCATCATTTCGACGTAATCCTTTTTCTTCAAATCTAGATGTAAATTCTTCCAAATCACTTAATTTTTGATTCTTTGCATTTTCTCCAAACCAAGAAATAAAAGTTTGATTTGTTTTTAAATCAATTGTATTCAATTCAATATATTCACCGTTTGGAGCATTAATCAAAGTCTGTCTATAAGTTTGGTCAATATTTCCCACTACCCACCCCTCTGGATAATAAACTCTAAAACCAAAAATAGGATTTCTAAATTCATCAATAACTCCAGAATCAACTAATCTCAAAGGTTTAAAACCAACTGGATTATATAAATAATATAATTCATGGCTATCAGTATAAGAATCATCATCACTATCAACAATTCCTGGATCAGTTTTAAATATTTCTTCTGTTAAATCACTCAAACCATCCCCATCCAAATCTGGACCCACACCAAGTAAAACAGAAGGAAACTCTATAAAATTATTATTTTCTATTTCTATTTTTTCCCCTTCGGAAGGCACAGTTGGTGTAGTAACTATTGTAGTTGTTGCTATGGGTTCAACCAGAATCACAACAGGTTCAACTGGTTTTTTCACTACTGGCGTAACAGGAATTACAGGTTTAGGAATAACAACTGGCACAACACTACTTTGACGCCTGAACTGAATAAAATAATAGGCACTAGCCACTCCAATAAAAACAATAAACAACCCTAAAATAGACAAGACTAAAAATCTAGTATTAGTTAGCAAATTGGCTGGGTGTATTTTTTTACCCGCACCAGCAACCATATTTTTTTCTAATGATTTTTTTTCACTACCCGTCAATTCTGTTTGTGCTTTTTTTAATTTAATTTCTTTTTCTACTTCTTTAAATTTAATCACAGGATCCAATCCACCATAAAATTCATCAGGAATGGTATTTACCTTAATTTCTTTTTTATCTTCTTTCTTTATTTCTTCAGTCGTTTTTTTCCCAAACATAAAATGATGATTAAAAATTATAAAGTGGTTGTAGGACTTGTTGTTGTAGTAGTTGTAGTAGAACTCACATCAGACTCTTCTGTTTCAAATATCTTTCCAGGCCCCATTGGATTATGACCAGTTTTAATTTCAAGACCATCAGGATAACCATCTCCATCAGAATCTGGATTAATTGGATTCGTTTTCCAAATTAGCACTTCACTTGCATCATCAAGCCCATCATCGTCAGTATCTATTTTATTTGGATCAGTACCAAGCTCCTCTTCACGAATATCGTCTAAACCATCATGATCACTATCAATTGGTTCACCAAATAAAATTGTATCGTTATCCATATCTCCAACAATATTTTCCATACTATCTTCTTTTTCAAGATCTTCTAAATAAGCGTCCTCGGGTTCTTTTACATCTTCTATTGGGATTGTTACAACTTCTTCAGGAAATAAACTATCAGTATTGTTTAAATTTTCAAGTGGTAAAGTTAAATCAGAGTCCTTATCTGCAATAAAATTATTAAAAAACCAATAACCACCAAAACCAAGCCCTACCAAAACAAATAATAAAAATACTAAAAGTAGAACTTTTCCAAGCACTGGCTCTTTCATAGCATAAACTGGTTGAGTAGGTATTTGAGTAGATTGTTCTGAAGAATTCACATCTGAAGGTGCTTGAATTGGAGAAGGAATTGCTACAGGTTCGGCTAGTGGTACTATTTGAGGCGGTTCATTTTCGGGAGTTTTTGGTTTTAACAATCCAGCATCTAGTGCATTTGGCACTTGAGGTGCTGATTCTACAATATTTCTTTCTGGTTGTACTGGAGATGGTTGACTACCACCTTCAATTCCAGCGAACATATCTTCTGGTTCCGAACCAATTGGTAAATTACCTGGTGGTTGTGGAGTTTGTTTATTATCATCAAACATATTATATTATTATATTAAAAATTGATTTATTGAGTAAAATAATTATTAGCATGTCCATTAGCAGGTACATTTTCAAAAAAACGACACTTTTTAGTACAAATATTACACCCGCCTTCTTTACAATTTATACATCTTGAGTTAGATAAATCAAATATATCATCACGAAGAGTATTTTCTGCACCATAAGTAGCTTTACAAATTTTACAATCAACAATTTCTTGATTACAATGCTCCCCGTTAGGATTACATTCTGCATATTCTGATCCGCAAAGTGATGGACGAGCATCCTCAACATCCCAACCATTAGAACTATATCTACACTCTTCTACGCCACCAAATCTTTGTGTTCCATCACTACATATTTTACAAGATGTACCATCTTTTTCACAGTCATTACAAAGTTCTCCAAAACCAGAATACTCAATACATTCTTCCATCATGTGTTCTTCCCAAATACTGTCAAACGATAAATCTTGTCCTTCTATATCACAATGCTTTTCAAACTTTATACCAAAAAATTCATTTTGAAGTTCTCCATCACCACAATAACCTAATCTATATGGTTTACTATTACAATCAATATATTCTACTGGAGTAAGAAGTGAATTGGGAGTATTATCTCGCAACATTTCACAACGCTCATAATGACAAGTTTCGGCATTACAACCACCACGAGTTAGAGGGTCAAGTGGATCACAGAATTCATTTGGTGAAGCAGGATCATCTCCAATTTCCACTTTACCATTTCCACAAATAGATTGACAATCAGAATTACAAGTTGGATTACTCTGACCATCAACATGTTTATAATCATCACACACCTCAAAAGCTTCTTGCAAAATACCATCACCACAGTTTCTGCCTTGATCATAGGTAGCGATTTCATATACATCTATTATTTCCTTACAATCCCAAGAACAATACGTACAATAGTTTTCTCCTTCTTCTATTTCGCAAAGTCTTCCATTAAGTTCTCCTCTATCACATATTTCATCATTACTTGCATCTATTTCACCATTACCACAAATTTGTTCTGAAGTTACAACTGGTGGGGTAATTGGATCTATAGACTCACAATCCCAAGTTTCACCAGGATAAACAGTGACTAAATTATTTAATACTGCATCACCCAACATGATACAACCACTATACCCACCAGATAAATCATCACAAAATTTATTTAAATAGCTAACATCAACATCAGGATACATTACATCTGCAATAGCTGAAAGAATTATTGATAAATGAACAACCTTCGAATAAATTCTTCCATTAGCACCCATATCATCCCGTAAAGCTTCCCAATACATTTTCCACATTGCATTAAAATTAACAGAATCACCATCGTAATCATGCAAAGCTGAATCTGCCCCCGTAAGCTTTAAATCTATAGGAGATATATTTAAAACAGGTTTTTTTGCCCCATCTGTTTCATTTTGCATTCTACATGTATCACTACATCTTTTTTTACATCTGTTTCCTTCACCATCTACCATAATAACATCACCATCACAAGTTTCACCGTACATTCCTTGTATTATACCGTCCCCACAATATGGACCATCACTCTGACAATCCCATGCACACGAATCTTCTTTATTACTACTATAACGTTCTTGGTGTTCATCTATAATAATACATCTTGCTTCATTCACTGCATCTTCTTCTGTGTTCATTCCACCTACTATTCCTATATGATTATCTAATTGTTCAGAAAATTCATAATCACCTAAATCATTAAAAACCGACCATGCGTCCTGTTCTGTAAGAGGTACTTCTCCTCCTGGAGCTTGTTGGTCTGGGCCAGAAGAAAGATCTTCTGGTCTTGGAAGAGGTACACAATCACCATTACCATCTATAACTCCTTTACAATACTGATCACAATCCGTATCATCATCACAAGTCAAACCATTATTAAACCCAAACACACAAAAACCCTTATGTCCATCAAGATCTTTATTAATATCACATAATTCATATAATGAATTTACAAATTCATCACCACAATAACCTGGATCACCATTAAAACTATCACATATATTATCATTATCAGCATCTGTACAAGCAGTAATAAAACCTAAACAACCAGAATCACAATGATTATACTGTCCATTTAAAGCTCCATCATCACACACTTCCCAACTTTCTACAATTCCATTACCACATGACTCCAAGGACCTATTATAACAAACTGTTAGACTGTTTTCTGCACAACCTGGGGTTGAAGGTTCGGTACAAGTTTCTACATCGCTTTCAAGCCACTCGCTACAATCATTAGAACAAAGTCTAAGTTTATATTGGTTGTCACCCCCGCATTCTGGATCGGTTTTATATGTCTGTGTGCCATTTGGAGGATCACAAACTTCTCCTAAATTTAAATTTAATTTTCCATCTCCACAAAAACCAGTTGACATAGAAGATAATTCATTTTGAGCACCAGCCGGATTACAAACATTAGACATATACATACGAACAGGATCAATAAACGCATTTAAAAAATCTTGTTTATTATTTATATCCCAATCGTCCAAACCTTCATCTTCAAACTTAGTTTTTATTTTATAACCTAAAGAATTATTTGGTTGATAAATATATCTGTATGCATAAGATCTTAAATTATCACAAGCAAAACTAAATCTTCTATCTTCTGCACTCCAACCTGTAACTGGGTCGTGATATGTACAACGAGAATAATCACCTACACCAGTATCTGCGTCCACATCATTACAATCAATATCACTTTGACAAAATACCCATTTACCATCCAAACTAGAGTCGGAAGACTTAAATAAACAACTACCAGCTAAGCCTAGTTTATTTATTGGATCAATTGGTAAAGATGCACCAATTCCACTACCTAATTTTGACCAAGATTGATCCCAAACACTTAAAGTTTGTCCTGTTAAATAACTACCTTCAGACATTGAAGGATAACTATCTGAAAAATCTGGATAGTTAAAATAATGGGATTTAACTTCTTCATCTGATAAAGCACGTTTATATATTATTAAATCGCTTATTACACCATTAAACTTTCTGGAGCCTATATGTGATGTGCCAATTCTCAATTCTTCATCGTTTGGTAATAATGGATATTTATCTAAACTTGAAGTAGTATATACACCTTCACCATTTACCTTACCATCAAATGATTCTGTTATTACGTTTGACACTTTATCATTTAAAAAATATTTAAGGCCTTTGTTATTTTCGTCATCTTGTGTTAAAACTATACCCACAAAATCCCATTCACCGTCATTCAAAATAAATTCACCGTCATTGTTTGTGGCATAAAAACCTCTCCATTTACCGTTTGTATAATTTATAAATTGAAGAACATCTCTACTTGTATCACCTCCATTATCTTGACTAATACCAAGTGCCCAGTTTAATGTTGTACCTTTACCTTTGGACACGATAGCTTGAAATGGCTTATTGCCAGTATCGCCCGTTCTTTTAACCCAACCTAAAATAGTAAATTCACTATTTCCATCAAAATCAAATACATCATTTTCCCCTTGATCTTTTACACTCAAATATTTATCACCACTTGTATCAATACTTCTGTGTGCAGTCGAACTTACTATTGTTGGACAACCACCATCACCACATTTAGCATGATTTTTGTGCACTAAATCAACAGCATAACCATTACCCTGTTCATCGGTATATAGTTTATCAAAATTCCAATAAGCAATTACATCTGGATGCGTTCTTTTACTATATTCATCTAGATTTTCTTTCATTTCTTGTAAATCACGAAGTCTAGCATAATTTCTTTTTAATTTATCTTTTTGATTTGAACACACTTTTCCTACGTCGCAATCTATATCTGTGAAACACGTTGTAACATATTCAGGATTTAAAACATCACTACCACAGTATCCATAGTTTGTTAAATTAGCATTAAATTCTACATTAGTAATAATTTGTTCAAAAATATTAAGAGTTTCAGGACTTGCACCAAGATTTCTACTAAACAAATAAATATTGCTAAACATTGTACCTGTGGTAAAAGTACCATCTTCTAATTTAACACCTGTATAATTCAAAGCATCTATATAAATATTATTTCCATCTGTTACAGCGTCATATCCATCAACCACTAAAGATTGCATTTGCAATTGACCTGAATCAGTATTAGTTTGATGCCATTCTGATACTGTTAAATGTTTTGGATTATCAAAAACCTGTATACCAATAGCGTCCCCGCTTCCCTCGGCAGTAAAAATAAATCTTTTTAATGCTTTTCCAATTAGTCCAGGTGGATCACAATCTAAATTACAATTTTGATAAGTTTCACTTTCAACATTACACACATCATCACCACAATAATAACAACTTGAAGTGTTAAAACTTAAACAATCACTAGAACAAGATAAATCACCACCAGCGAACAAGTCTCCATTTGGGTCGTAAAAACTGGCACAATTTTGTCCATTTAAACTTAAACCATCACACACCTCATCTTTTTCCAAACTATTATTACCACACACAGGTTTTTTAATACAGCCAGAACTATCTATAATTAAACAATCTTCCGAACACTCCAAACCTTCTACAGTATTATCATATTCATCGCCTAGAATAGTTTGGCAAGTTTGACTATTAAAATTATTTTTATCACAAACTTCATTCACATCCGCACCATTAGGAGATTGAACAAAGCTATCCCCGCAATACCCTGATTGAGAAAAACAAACGCCGTCTTTACAAGCATAAACTGACCCATAATCTCTACAATTTATTTCTTCAAATTCATATACATCATCAGAGCATATCCCTTCTTTAAGTATTAAAGGATTTATACAAGCATCCTTTACTTCATTTACATCCGCACCATCAATAACAATAACAGCCCCCTTAATTAAATAAGGATTTAGTTCGCTTCTATCTGTATCAATACAATCAGCCACATACACGTCAGTAACACAAGCACCATCTTCACAACGATAATTGCCCCCATAATAAACTCTACAATCTATTGATTCACCCTTTAAACTATCTTCAAAACATGTCCCTTCTTTAAGCCAGTAATCTCCTAAACAAGAATCCTCCCTACCATCTGTATAAATACTGTCAGTAACAGCCCCCTTAACTAAGTAAGGATTTGGATCTTCCCCATCTGCATCAACACAATCAGCCGCATACACATCAGTTACAACCAAACTTCTTAGCCAAATTTTTGTTTTTTTAAAAAAACTTAAATCAGTATTTAAATCATGATTTAAATCAGTATTTAAATATGATGTTGGACGACCTGGTTGCACAACTGGTTTTAAGTATGGCAAATCATCTTCCTCACCCGGCATACCATTATCGGCACAATAATAAAATTTAAAGTTAAAATAACCACCTTCAACAGCTGGAGCTAGAACATCTCCTGTAAATTGACCACCACTACCAAAATTAAAATCAAAAGCATCATTATTCCCTTCTATATCTTCATATGGGAATATTCTTTCTGTAGTAGAATTAAACCTATTAGCACCAAATGGAGGCCATGGATTTTCGCATAAGAAAACTATAATATGAGCTGTACCAGTCTCCCCTGTTCTACCAATATTATATGGCGGATAATCATTTGGAACTAAGATATTTGCAGTTGCTAAAACTTCGCCTTCACCATTTTGGTTGTGAGCTTGAATTTCATTAAGTGCATCAGTTGTAGAACTAATCATAACATAATCACTTTTAATCGGTTCCCAAATATAATTCCAATTATAACCATCAACTGATTGAATTTCTTGATTATTGTCTGAATGGACTACAGCCTCTAGAGTTGTTGTTACCTGTGTTTTAGTAAAGAATACTTCTGAAGGATTAATTGTAGATTCTACACCTACTATATTATCTGGAAAAACAAGTTCATGATCTTTTGGAATGATTTCTGTCTTATCAATCTCACAAATTGGTTTATTATCTGTAACAAATTTCCAATTAATTTTAAAATCTGAATTATTTTGATTTTGACCAATCCCCACACCTCTTACATCGGTAATTGAACTATTCAAAATTACAGCATAATCAGTATCTGCTTTAAGAGGTTTTTTAAGATCAATTACTATTTTTGAAGTACTTGTATTAGCAAAATTAAGAACACTTGTTTTTTCCACTTCATCACCTGCACACCATTTAACAATTGGATCTCGTGGTAAAGTAGAAACTGCCATTGCTTTAAAACCAAATAAATCTTTAAAGAATCTTGCAATTCTATTCCAAACATTTTTATACCAAGGTATATTGACGCTATCAGCCTGAGCCAACTGTACCAAACTTGTCACATCTCTTTCACACGCAGATTTAAAATATGCACTAATATCATAAACTCCAAGGTAATTATCAGTACCAGCTCCTCTGTTAAATATATAAACTAATTCATCATTACTAAATACTTCTAATTCTGGATATTCTAAACCACCAACATCCCAAGTAGTTGTTGGGGAAAGAGAATTGGAAATATTTAATACATAAACTTCATTTTCAGAAGCAATATAAACATAATCATCATTTACTTTTAATTTTGTTAAGCCGGTAATTGAATTTAAATTATACCCTGCAGATGTACTTGACGCAGAAAAAGTATTAATACCACCCACTTCTTTAAAATCAATTTTATAAACTTTATATTTATCACCTTCTAAAACATAAAGGTCATCGCCAATAATATCGATATCACTAACAGACCCAGTTAAATCACCTTCTTTTGTAAGTGGTACAGAATTTGAACCAGATAATAAATTATTTATTGGATAAACATCAACCCCACTGTCACTTTTAGTGGTATAAAAATAGTCACCATTTACATAAAAATTTATATTAGAATCAGTCGCAATAGTTGTTGTACTAATTGGTATTAAATTATTTATAGACTCTATTTTCCAAATATTCAAAACACCATCATCGTCTAGCAAATAAAGATAATTACCATTTATTTTTATTTGCATTCCAGAACTAGTTCTATCTAAGCTGTAAACAACTTTTATTTTTTTAGAATCATATACATCCCAAATTTCTAAAATATCATTTCCAGACAAGAACAAGAAACCATTTTTTATATAAATATCGTTGAAAACCCTAGCCGTAGTAGTAGATGACAAAAGTACTGGAGATTTTTTATTTGATATATCGTGAATCTCTATTGTATTACCATCTATTATTGAATAAAGATAATTACCAGAAATACTTATTTGACTAGTTTTAACTTCTTCAAAATTAGCTATTAAAAATGGATCATCTGGTGTAACTTCTTTTAATTCAGAATCCGTTAAACCATACGCCAAAATTACATTATTTCTCAAACTATCTTCATTAATTTTTTGATCAAAAGTTGCTTTAATAACTGTATTTGGACATATATCATAAGCATTGTCTCTTGGATATTTTTCTGTTAAATTTGGACGCACATAACAACAAGAATTTGTTCCCACTCCGTATTTTGGATCTCCAGAATTTGGACCAAAATAATCCTGACAAGCATCGTCTGATTCAAAACCACAAGGAATTAGAAAATCTGCATTACCTGTTTGAATACCATTTTTAACATCACCTCCCAAAGCTTCGGCTTTGATTGTGGTTGAGGCATATTGAACTAATTCAATACTACCAGTATCTGAACTTTGAGCAGTTACAAGTGCCCATGGTCCAACCCTTGCATCTAAATAGGTTATTGTTTTATATGCATCTGTTTCACAATCAGCATATTCTCCAATTCCTAAAAAACCATCTCCACAAAGTGATGGAGTACTATAACGTAAGCCAGAACCTAGCAAACGCCCATTTTTACTACACCCTTCAGAACCAATTGAACACTCGGGAGTTATTTTTAAACAGAAAACATCACAATCACAATTTCCAGTTTCCTCTCTACAATCTCCACCGATTGCCCAACTTCCAGGATTATCATCGGCATCATAACCATCACAACCGACATCCTCGTCTAAACTTCTTACACCATCACCACATTGACTGTAAGACATTCTGCAAGCATTATTATATGTTGAAGATACAAAACCACCATACTCATCATCGGTTCCTTTTTTGTGGTCAGAACACCAACGTTTTGAAATTCTTGTTCCAATATGTAAACAATTTTGATTACAGCCAAGAGAAGAAGTTTTATCTGTTGATGAAGCTGTGATACCAAGTTCACATTCTTCTCCAGCACCTAGCATACCATTACCACAAATTGAGCCTTCTACATCTTCTGCTTCTGTTACCATTTTTGAACCTTCTTTTAAACAACTACGCGTGCAACCATGCCTGATCAAATCACTGGTCGAAGCCCAATCACATTCTTCCCCATAGATAATTGTTTCATATACACCCGCAATAAGAACAAGGGTTGAAGTAGTATTCACAGTTCCATCTCCACAAGTACCTTCTACTAAATTAGTTTCACTATTAAATTCACCTGTATACAAACAATTCAAACCACAACCCATTAATTTATTCGGTTCGTCACAATCTTCTCCTGCTTCAACAACACCATTACCACAAATAGGTATAATAGTTTGAGCAACACTAGCTGGAATGTCAGATCCTTTTAAAACACATTTGTCTGTACAATAATTACTTGATTGAATAACGCTATATTGCGAAGTAGTAGCAACACTCGTATTCACAGACCACCAATTCCAAACATTACTCCAAGGATTTAACCTTTGTCCTTTTGAGCTACAAGAGTCTGGCTCTGAATATGGTTGTGCTTCATAAATAGTTTTATCATTTAAAGATTTAGCAACATAGCTTGCAGGAGTAACTTCTACTCTATCCACCAAACAATTATTTGCTTTTGTTCTAAAACGCCAAGAAAATTCTTCATTAAATGGTTTTGCAGTTGATTGACGCAAATCTATTTTTGCAGCTGACCAAAGAATTCTTGGATCAGTTCCTACTTCTGCTTCAGTTGAAGTAACTGATAAAGTTACTTTGTATAAAGTATTAGGTTTTAGATTTACTGTATTATTATTGTAATTCGCAATTTTTAAAACTGTGTATTTTGAAGCTTCAAATTCATGTGATTCTTTAATATCTCCTCCAGGCTCTTCTACTCCACCTACCATTATGGTATTTGTCGCAGTAACCACACCAAAACAATTTTCATCTAAACATTCTTCTAACCTGATAGGAAAACCACTTGATACATTTTTATCAGACATTGTTGTGTTAAACCTAACACCAACTTCTGCATTAGTACAAGCTTCTAAACAGTCTGGCCAAAATTCTACTACTTCTGGATCTCCAGCACCAATAGTAAGTGGACTCCAGTCAAAATGTGATACTTTATTGCCCTCTGCCACAGTACCAGTTGAAGCTTTTGCATATACATATACATTGTCTACATATTGTATAGAACTAACAGGAACACCACCTATATCCTCAGTTGTGATTGGACCATATATATCTGCCAAACCAACTGCCGAGGTATAGCCTCTAGCATCTACATGTTTTTTAATATCAAAATTTTGATTTTCACGACTTATGTTAGAATATTCATCCACACCACCGTCAATAACTTCTACTTGAGTACTTGAAATTATAGGTGTTGTGGTAACTGTCACATAGTCAACTCTCCATTCCCAATCATAGCCTTTCACATCCATATTTATACATTTTTGTTGTGTTTTTCCAGTTCCTTTCCAATATAAATCGTTTTCCCCAAACATATTTCTATGCAAAATTGGTTCTTCTAAAATTTGAGTCCAATAGTTATCTGGTAAAACCGAAATTCCTGAGAGCTTACAATCTTCTGTACCTGTTTTAAATATAAAACAATATGCGGTTGGGCTTGTTATACCATCAACATACCAATTACCATTTTCATCTCTAACTCCACAAGGCCTGCTAGGCACTAAGTTAGTTTTATTATCTATTGTAATGTCACTACCATATCCACCAGACATGATATCTTTTGTTAAAATTACTTGATACCAAGTAGAAGTTGCCCAACCACCGTCAGGATATAATTCCAAATATTCTCTAGATTCACTATTAGGTTCTGTTTCAAAATGATCTGAGGGAGTACCAGTATTACCAAAAGAATCTTTCAAATCAAGTACTGCACCAGGAGTAGGACAGCCATTGTAATTTCTATCTAAATCATCTTCACTAGGCATATCACTACATTCTCGTACTATTATATTATCATCAGTAAATGTAGTTGAAGCCATAAACATACTAAATTCAACTGTTACAAGTGCTTGACGACAAACATTTACATGATCTGTTTCGTAAGATTTTTCGTTCCACCTAATACTTGGAGCTGGACTTGGCAAGCCAACACCATAGTAACAATTCTCTACCACACGAGGAACTGGTGGAATATCTTTGGTAGAAAAACGCCAGGTATAGCCTGAGCTACGGGTGGAACCTGGACACATATCTCCTGAAGGAATACAAAAACCCTTACCAGTGTCTTCACCTTTATTATCTTTTATCCCGCAACATTGATATTCTGTTTGAGTACAAATATCATTATTAGCTTTACAATCAAGCACTTCAAAATTAATTGGATTACTCACAAGATACTCACCTCCACCTATATCTTTACTAACTACAACTGGTCCAGAATTAACTGTTGTAATATCTATTACTTCAAATGTTGCTTCATCTTCAAAATATGGAGGGATAGCACCAGTTAAAGTACTTGTTCCATTTACAAAAGCCAAAGTACCAGTTGCTGGTAAACGCCAATCAATTGAAGTTGGAATAATATCAGCATTATTAAAATAATAAACACCAAGAGTACTTGTATCTGTTTCAAGATCGCTAAAATTTTCTCCATACAAAGTTGTAAAATTACCATCTAAAAAAGGTAGCGGTGCACTCATTGGATCTATTTTACAAACTCCAGGACCAGCAACATCACTATCTAAATTAAAATACATTCCAAGTTGACTTTGTTTTCCATCGCCTGATCTCACTACTTGAACTAGATAATTTGTAGGATTTTCTTTATAGCCTACATTAGGAAATTTCACAATAATTTGATTGTCATTCCAAAGATCACCAGATTGACATTCTGCAGGAAAATCAAAAGACCCTTCAAAAGAATTATTTGTTCCATCCTCAGTAAATAAAACTTTACTTTGTCCGGTTTCAAAACTTCCAAAATTTCGCCCTGAAATCGTAATGTATTCCCCTATTGCACCACTGTCTGGAGTAATATTACCAATATTTGGAAGTGTTTCGTCAACTTCTTCCATCATTCTAAAAGCAACAGTATTACTTTTTATATTATCATTAAAAACTTGCACTCCAACCTTACCTTTTCCAATTCCAGGAACTTCAACTTTAATATCAGTATCGTTCCAAATAGAACCAAAAGGAGCAGTGCCATAAACTTGAACTTTTGCTTTTCCATTTTTACCATCTCCTGGTGCACCAAAATATACATAATTTTGAGAAGAATCTCCTCTTTCATCTCCAAATCTAACGCCATTTAAATCTAAAGGCATTTTTTGAGTACCAGTTGATTGAGTTAATGAACACAGACCTGGGCGAATATCATCTGTCGCTTCAAAATCATCTATTTCCACACCCCAAATATCATTTGTTAAATCTGTTCGATGTTCTTCTGGAATATCTCCAGTATAACTAGTAGAACTAGCTATTATTTTTATGGGACCAATTTGACCATCTTTTAAAGGTGACTCAACGATAACTTGCCAAGGCGTCCAAACATCTGTATCTCCAGCACAATCTGCCAAGCTTGCTTTTATCCAATCAGGACCATCTACAATAGCACTAGTAGTACTAGCAAAATAAACATCTCCAATTTCCTGACCAAAATAATATCCAGAAATTGATACAAAAGTACCAAGTGCACCTGACAAAGGGTCAACTTTATTAATTCTTGCCTTGTCTAAACATATACCTTCAGCTGGAGGAACGATATAACAAAAACCACTACGACATTCTTTATTTAAAGTACAAACATCTCCACCACAACTTCCACATTCTCCACCACAATCTACATCTGTTTCCGGAGCTTCTCCTTGTGCTAAATCTAAATCAACATCACCTGCAAGATCTACTTCTTCGTTGAAACAATGAGTAGGTTTTAATTGAACACTCCTAATAAATTCACCAGTTAAATCAGCTTGATCGTGACTAATCGCTTTTAATTCAACTTCAGTATTTCGAGTAACATAATCTGGATACCAATATGTTGTTGTATTAACACTCGTTTGACAACCATCAAATTCCATTATACTAACTGCATTTGAATCATTATCTGCTATAAGTTCAATATAATTAACAGCAATATTATCAGTAGAACTTACTTGTACCTCTACCATACCCCCAGAATTAAAAGCTCCACCATCTTCTGGATGGGTAATTTCAACAGTTGGAGGAGTTGCATCACACACTTCTCCAGTTATAAATTCTACATCACCACAGCCAACACTCGAACCTAAAACGCTACAATTTAATTTATATTCTTTTTTACTTTTAATAGGATCATTAACTGGATTAGTAATTTTTACAACATATGCTGTACTTGGAGAAAAGCAATTATCATCACAAACTCCGCTACAGTCTGCTTCAGGTATAAAACTAATTTTTAAACCGTCAGTATCTAAATCCCAACGACCAGGAACAAGTGTATTGTCAAATTTATATACATTAATTTTCCAATTTTGACCAACACTCAAACTATTAAAATCTACTTTTTGACTAAATATTATTGATGGTTTTAAATTTGTTACACACTTTTGTCCACCTGATGGTAATTTTCTAATATAAAAAGAATTTACTAAAGTATTGTTATTGTTTATTTTACAAGCACTACAAGAACCACCACAATTAATACGAGTTTCTGTACCACCTGGATCAGCACAATCTTCATCTTCATTACAAATAGTATCATAGCAATGATTTGGATATGGTTTTGTGGCCTCTAGTAATTTATTAGCCACAAAACTAACAATCGCATACGCAGACAAAATTATGGCAAGCCCAATAACACCATTAAATATTACCTTTTTAGCAGTAGCTACTTTTTCTTCGTTACCACCAGCAGTCATATATACATACCCCCCATATAAAATTATGACAAGTGCCACAATTCCAAGTAAACCCAAAGCTGACTGAATGATTTTAGCTATCGTAGTACGAATGTCTCCCCCACCCAAACCAGTACTAGTAGCATAGCTAATTCCAGTAAAGTCAGTCGGTACTTCTGAGGCGGAAACTGGGAAGACAGACAAAACATTAAAAAACAAAACAAGACTTAGTAATCCAAATATAATTTTTACAAATTTTTGTTTTTTAAAAAACATGTTTTTTAAATTGATGTTTTATTTTAATAAATTGTTATAAAAAATCTTTTTAATTATTCAGTTGATCCAGCGTGAGGACTATTTAATTTCAATACATCTGTACAACTAACTAATGAATTTACTTCACTTCCCACCACGCCATTGCAACCAAATTGTAAATTTGGAGTTGAAGTTGTTGCTCCATTACAATTTTCAGTATCTCCGTCACAAATAAGTGACTTTATTTTCTCTCCAGATGGTCTGCAACCTTCTGCAGTCCAAGCACCATTTGTACAACCATGTAGTGGAGCTGGAACACCAGTTACACTATCAGAGTCTCCAGGGCCTTTCCCCGGATAAAAACAATTAAAATTAACATCTTCTACTGTTGAGGTAGCAAACGGGAAATAATATTGACGTATTTTATCTAAAAATTTTCCATGACCCATTATCACCTCTGTTTGTTCATTGTCACCATTTGGAGTAAATTTAAAATCTTTTACAACTTTCCACAGTTGTTCGTATACACACTCAAAATTAGTATCAATATTTGAGCCAGTCTTTTCGTTTAATTTTTCTAGTTCTGTTTTTAAAATAGCACACTGACCATCTACACCAGTACTTACTGGACTTGGATATTCTGTAATACCAATATTATATAATGAATCTATACGCATTCTTTTACTAAACACAAATCCCCACTCTTGTTTTGGTTTAATATCCTCACCATCAAGACCGGGGTATACTTGTTTTAAAAATGGAGGAGTTAAATCAACAACATTTTTTACATTAAAATTCCAATTAAAATTATCTGCTTCTTTCCATTCATTAAATACTGGCATAGTGGTTGTGGCATGTTGAATAATCCCATCATGATTACCATCAAGCGCATTTGATGCCATATCCATTATACCTGTAAAAGCATCCCCTTCCCAAGAATCGTCGTTACTTACACTGGCTGATTTTAAAACTAGATCATAATTATTAACTTCCACATTTGTATTTGGATTTTCATCTTCTGCAACAGGCAAACAAAAAACCTGACCACCACAAGCGTTTGTTCCACAAAGTTCAGTTGGAGTAAATTCTAAAATTTTATACCCACCAGTTAAATTCATATTACCAACTGGCAACATTTCATCACCATTTTTAAGAAAAACATTATTTCCAGTTAACTTAAAGTATTGTTTGCCAGGTGTTGGACTAATCTCCTGCGAAACAGAACCAATTACTTCAGAAAAAACACCTTGCAAACCGATTGGGTCAATTGCTTCATTAAATTCAACCTGAATAACTGTATTTTTAGGAGTATCTCTTAAATTTCTTGGCCAAGTACTTTTAACATATGGCGGAGTTAAATCAACTTCTGTTCCACAAGTAAATTGCCATTCATAATATCCTGGAGCAGCCGTAAAAGCACTTGGATTATCGTTTTCTTCATCATCAAGTTTAATACCCGGACCCAAATGAACTTTATATGGAACATCTTCTAGATCACTTCCTAAAAAGCTATATGGACGAATCACAATTGTATAAACTCCAGTTATTTGAGTATTTGGGTCTGTGCTGGTAGGTGCTAAAACTGTAGCACCAGAAAAAGTATAATTTTCTATGCCAGGAATAACGTTAATAAATTCATTATCTAATTTTAAACTATCACAATCGGTTTCCCAATCAATTCCATCACCATCTAAATCAACACAATCACCAAAAATTTCTGGTTCATCACCATTTTTATTACCACTTAAATCTAAATCAACATAACTATTGTTTACATTATCGATAAAACTACTTGGATCAACTGGTTTTTTAAAGGTAATCACAATTTTTGTATTACGATATACACCTTCTTGGTTTCTTACTGGATAATGATCCTTAACTATTCTACCAAGAGCACCAGAACCTCGGAAATTTTGATATCCTTCTAAACTTATAGTTTGACTAGATGGAACTCCTGGACCAACACCAAGCATCCTCATTATAAACCAAACTATTGAATAGGCTGATAAAATAATAGCAAGTCCAATTACTGCATTTTTTAAAATATCTTTTGCACGGCCAATCTGTTCTTCATTTCCACCCGATGTCATATATAAAAAACCACCGTAAATTATGATCACGACCAAAACAGTTCCAAGCAAAGCAAAAGCTGCACGAATTATATTCGCTATTATTGTTCGTATATCTGTACTTGGAAGTCCTAGAGGTTCTTCTATTATTTCTAGACCTTCTTGTATTTCCCCACCAGGTGCAGAAATTGTTATTTCTTCAACTGCCTTTGCGCATTCATCAAAACCAAATAAAAATATTCCAAAACAAAAAACCGAGAGCAATAAAATACCAACTGTTGCTACGGTTTTCTGTTTTTTAATATTTTTAATTGTTGCTATCCATTGAAGCATGTGACAATGGAAAAAAATTAAATATTTAAACCAGACAAATTTACCTCCTATAAATTTTGTCTTCTGGTAATTGACCAGTCTTGCGTAAGTATTCAAGCTTTTCAGCTTTTTTCAAACGGTGCAAAGTACTTGACTTGCCCATGTTCTTACTCTTACTATCTATGAAGAACTGAATTTTTTTAGCTTGTAATATCTTTCCAGACTGTTGCCAACGTTTTTTAACACGTCGCATAAAAGCTTCAAATGATTCGTTCTTTTTACGTTTTATTTCTGACACAAAATTTCACCTCCAGTAAAATTTATTTTTAAATTAATTTAGAAATTTGAACAAAATTTTATTCATTTTTCTTATATATATAATACACTAATTTTTATATTTCGTCAAACTTTAAACACACATTTAATTAATGCAAAATCATTTACTATTTACTCAAGTTTTAGACCTTATTTTAAACATTCTATAACACCTCCTAAAATATTTTAAGAGGTGTTATTCTTATATTTTCAATTGTTATTTTTTCAATTTCTTTTTCAAATGTGATTCTATTTTCTTTTGATCTATAATTTCTTGCACACCTGACTCCATATCACGAATTATTATTGTTCCATCTTGTAATTCTTTTTGTCCAATAATTAAAACATAAGGAACTTCCAATTTGTTTGCTGCCTCCAATTGATTCTTTAAAGCTTCTTTAAAAAAATTATAACCTATTTTTATGCCACTTCCTCTAATTTCTTCAAGAAGTCGAAGAGCAACACGCCTAGCATCTTTTCCAAGGTGAGCTAAATAAATATCAACTTTTTGATCCGGTAAATCACAATTATTTTCTTTAAAATGTGTTTTCATTAAATTAACCACTCTATCTACTCCAATAGAAAAACCCACAGCAGGCGTATGATTACCACCCATACTTTCAATTAACAAATCATATCTTCCACCTCCGCCTAAAGCACTTTGTGCTGTTTCATTTTCTTGATCTTTATAATAAATTTCAAACACCATCCCATTATAATAATCCAAACCTCTAACTAATTTTGTATCTAGCGTATATGGTATACCAAGCTCATCAAGATATTCCAAAACTGTCATAAATCTATTTTTTGAAGGTTCTTGTAACCAATCTATAATTTGTGGTGCACCTTCTATAACAGGTTGACATTCTTCTTGTTTACAATCAAGTACTCGAAGAGGGCTTCTATTAATTCTTTTTTTGCAATCTTCACAAAGATAACTTCTCTTAGTTCTTAAATATGTAATTAATTCTTGTTTATATCTTTCTCTTTCTTCTGGGTCACCAATACTATTAATTCTAATTTGAACTGGTAAATTTAAATCTTTAAAAAAATTATAGGCCATTAAAACATTTTCTGCGTCAACTGATGGATCATCAGCCCCAAAACATTCACAACTATATTGCCAAAACTGACGATAACGACCAGCTTGTGGACGGTCATGTCTAAACATGGGAGAATAATACCACAATTTAACAGGTTGAGGTTTATTCCACATTCCATGACCAATAAAAGCCCTGGCTGCAGAGGCAGTCCCCTCAGGTCGAAGAGTTACTTTTTTACCATCTTTATCTTCAAAAGTATACATTTCTTTATCAACAATATCAGTTCCTTTACCAACAGTGCGAATAAATAATTTTGTTTCTTCTACAACAGGAGTTTCAATTTTTTTATATAAAAAATAATCTGATACATTTTGAGCAGTTTCAAAACACTTACGCCAATATTTTTGATCTTCTGGTAACAAATCTCTCATTCCACGAAGCAAACTCCAATCAGCAGTAGCTTTTTTCCTTTTTTTATCAATCTTTTTTTCTTCTTTTTCTTTCTTTGTTAATACCGGACCTTCTTCTATTTTAGTTTCTTGCTTATTGTCTTTTTTATTAAGTATTTTTTTCTTTAAAACAGTTTTTTTCTTTTTTCCAACTTTCTTTGTTGTTACTTTTTTTTCTTTTGGCATAATATTTCTTTTATTTTTTAGAGTTTTTACTTATTCTACATATCAAATTCAGGAGCATGGAAAGTTTGTACACGATCAAATGGCCAACCTCTAAACCAAGTTCTACCTACAAAATATTCTTTAGTTATTGGACCAAAGCGACGAGAGTCGTAACTATTATTTCGATTATCTCCTAACACATAATATTCATCTAGTCCTAACTCTATTTTAGGCCTTCCTCCTAAAGTTGCTAAATCATCTGGTAAATATTTTTCTTCAATAGAATAACCTTCTGGATAATCTTGATTATAAATAATAACTTCACCTTCAACTATTTTAATTCTTTCTCCCGGTAAACCAATAATTCTTTTAAGAAAATGTTCTTTTGGATTATCTGGATATCTAAATACAATCACTTCCCCTCTCACTGGCTCACGAAATCTATATGACAATTCATCTATCAAAAGATATTCATGTTCATAAAAATTTGGTTCCATTGAAGCACCTTTTACATAGAAAGGCTTAAACAAAAAATATCTAACAAAAGCAATTGTAATACCCGCTAGTACTGCGACTTTAACAATTTCTAGAAAAAAAATACCACCAGCTTGAGCAAGCTTAGAGATTTTTCCTCTGATAGTTTTTAATTTTTCGTTTATTTCGTCAGACATAAATTATTTTTATTTTATACACAAAAATTCTTTAAAGCTTATTAAGATTCTACACTATTTTTAAAGAAAAAGCAAGAGTAGTAAATTTACTTTTAAATTAAAAATCATTAAATTATTACACACTGAATAGCCCTTGATTTATTTTTTATAATCTGCTATAATATTTTTGAAATAAAGAAATGATGAGAGTAAATTATACTGACCGTATAGCTCAGTTGGTTAGAGCGCCACATTGACATTGTGGAGGTCAGTGGTTCAAATCCACTTACGGTCACAATATACCGTAAAAAAATACGGGCGATTAGCTCAGTTGGTTAGAGCGCGTCACTGATAATGACGAGGTCGGAGGTTCAAATCCTCCATCGCCCACATTTAAAAAATCCCTAATTAGGGATTTTTATTTATATAATAAATTAATAAGTAAATATTTATTTTAACAAAACTAAAAAACATCCTTTTAGGATGTTTCTTTTTTTATTTGAGCGTTCAAAAGTGACAAAAACCTGTCCGTTTACACCGACTCAAGTATAAATACTTAAGCTCGACAAAGATGTTTTTACTATTTCTAGCAAAAAATTCTCCAGAAAGGAGGTGATCCATCCACAGCTTCCGCTACGGATGCCTTGTTACGACTTTACCCTGATTACTGACCCTACCTTAACCCCCTAAAAATAAAGGGCTTTGGGTATTGCCAACTTTCGTGGTATGACGGGCGGTGAGTACAAGACCCGAGAACGTATTCAACGCGCCATGGCTGATGCACGTTTACTAGCGATTCCGACTTCATGAAGGCGAGTTGCAGCCTTCAATCCGAACTGAGACCGGTTTTATGGGATTAGCTCCATCTCGCGATTTGGCTACCCGTTGTACCGGCCATTGTAACATGTGTGTGGCCCCAGACGTAAGAGTCATGCTGATTTGACGTCGTCCACTCCTTCCTCCCGGTTGCCCGGGCAGTCTCGTATGTACATTTAACATACGACGTGGGTTGCGCTCGTTTCCCGACTTAACGGTACACCTCACGGCACGAGCTGACGGCAACCATGCAACACCTGTATAGCACCCTCGAAGGCTATTTCCATCTCTGGAAATATGCAGCTATATGTCAAGTCTGGGTAAGGTTCTCCGCGTATCATCGAATTAAACCACGTGTTCCACCGCTTGTGCGGGTCCCCGTCTATTCCTTTGAGTTTTAGCCTTGCGGCCGTACTCCCCAGGCGGTGCACTTAACGCGTTAGCTTTGTTCAACGGCACTG
>Ga0075122_10000119_pt1 | contig 62050 bp, 81 predicted proteins | sample AntAceMetag02UKB_FD_69790 | JGI IMG/M metagenome (GOLD analysis project Ga0075122, IMG submission 69790) | Saline lake microbial communities from Ace Lake, Antarctica - Antarctic Ace Lake Metagenome 02UKB | ecosystem: Environmental > Aquatic > Non-marine Saline and Alkaline > Saline | place... | reverse complement strand
TAATTTGACGCTGCTGCAAATCCAATAATAACTGCAATTAAAACAATCGCTGCTAGAAGATAAAACTGCCCCCTTTTATTTTGCATAAAATTCTAAAGAGAAAATTGTTTATTAATGTTTTGATAAAAAAAGATTTATATAACTAAATTACCTAAAAAAATTATGACATTAAAAGAGTGGATTAAAGCAGATTATGGAAGAGGTGCAATTTACGCAATTATAATTAGTGCGCTTTTTTTAGCATTAGTTTTTATTATACCCATTATTCCATTAATTCCCTCCATTATATTCTTAATTACATCCTTAGTATTTTCAATAAAATCTTTTAAAAATCAAGGATTTAATTGGAAAGCACTAATTGCTTTAATAATCTCAATTCCAACCTCAATTGCTTATTTCTTTATACTTTTATTAATAATAGCTTTTTCTGGGGGAATGTAATAATTTTTAGAAAATTAATGTAGACCAGAAGCCAGCTCAAAACAAACTGAAAAAGCGACCTTTCTTCTTCCTCAACTCTGCGACCCACTCAGCATCCAAACAGATATTTAGGGCTGCTCCGATCAAGGCCTGACCCAATTCACATCTGCAAGATCAAAGCGGACAAAGCGTCAATGTCGGAATCAAGACTTTTCCAACCCACTTATCACCAACTCCCTTGCAGTCTGCCTAAAGTCCGTTTGCAAATAGCGGAGGACTAACCCGCCAACCTGTCTACAAAAACAATAACACATAAAGGTTTATAAAACTAGTTGTCTACACTTAATAATGGTAAAAACAGGCCTAGAGGGCATAGCACAAACCCCATTAAATGATGATATGATTATAAACCGAAATAAAACTTTCGAAAAATATTTTCCAATGGTTAAATCAGTTACAAGAGAACTTGCTTTTAGCCTCCCAGAAAATACAGAAATAGCAGATTTACTTCAAGATGGCTCAATTGGATTAATTAATGCCATAGATAATTATGACCCAAAAAAAGGAGGATTCAGTAGCTTTACTTATTGGAAAATAAAAAATGAAATTTTAGAAGGATTAAGAGACAGGGATACTTTTGGAAGGACCACCCTTGACCTTAAAAAAAATATTGCAAAAACTCAAGAATATTTAAGACAAGAATATGGGGAAGAACCATCCACGCAAGAAATTTCTGAAAATATGGAAATCCCAGAAACACAAGTTATTGAAGCATTAACAATAAAAAAAGTCTCTCTAGATATTATGAAAAACGTCTCTCTAGAAAATACAATATATGTAAATTTTAATTATCGTTTCAAAGATGGTTTAAAAAAATTACAAGAAAAAAGACAAAGAGAAATCTTAAGGGAAGCAGTAAAAGAAAATTTATCTAAAAAAGAACAATATGTTGTCAAGGAAATTATGAATGAATCTCCAATAGAAGAAATAGGCAAAACATTAGAATTATCTGGATCAAGAATTTCTCAAATATATGGGAAAGCAAAAAAAACACTCAAAACACATTTAGCCATCACATTAGGAGAAGATTTCAAACCTGAACCCCAAAGAGAAATTACATTAAACCCGAATGTTCAAACATATACCCCAGCCCAAGCAGCAAAATATCTTGAACTTTTAGAACCACAAATAAAAGACTTAGAAAAAACAGGAAAATTACCTTTTGTTAAAGCAAATGGGGAATATGTTACAACACAAGGTGCTCTTGATATAATCAAAGAAAGACCAAAATCTCCTGCCCAAGCCAAAGTTTATTATCGGAATAATACTCCTCCAACAGAAAGAGAAGTAAGAAGAGACTTATGTGCATAATTTAAAATTAATAAATACAAATCCTTATAAAATCAATTTCTTCCAAATAAATAATGGCTCTCAATAAAGACTTAGAAAAAAGATTGCAAGAAATTGGATTTGCAAACGAAGACGAATTTATAAGAGAATACACTCACCTTGTAAAGAAAATTGCTAAAAGAATAATAAAACCACTTTCACCCCAAATAGAATTAGATGATTTAACACAGGATGGATTTATAGGATTATTTGATGCAGTTGAAAAATATGACCCAATAAGAGATGTTAAATTTAATACTTATGCTGGATGGAGAATTGAAGGGGAAATTTTAGACGGGCTAAGAAATAGAAACCCTCAAAAAAGAAGATCATTAGAGATTATAAAAAAGATAAATAAGGCAAGTAATGAATTAAGGCATGAATATGGAAGAGAACCAACAAGAGAAGAAATTGCACAAAAATTAAAAATTCATGAATCAAAAATAAATGACATTTGGACTAACAGGGAAATATTATTTTCAGAATTTTCCCAGAGAAGAGGATCTTTAATTAATCAAGAATTTTCAGAGATTATAGTTGCTCCCGAAGAAACATTATCTGCTAGTTATCACACTCCCTTCGAAAATCAACTTGAAGGGCTAGAAGAAGCAGACTCTAAAAAAAAGCTAGAAGAAGCAATTCAAAAATATCTCCCTCAAAAAACAAGAGAAATTGTTAAAATGTATCTTAATGGAATTACGATGAGCGATATCGGAATAATTCTTGAATTAACAGAATCAAGAATTTCTCAAATATATGAGAAAGCAGAAAAAACACTCATAAGACGCTTAAGCCCAACATTTGAAAATAATTCTGCCTCTCGACAAAAAAGAAAGGAACTAAATCCAAATATCCAAACATATACTCCTAAAAAAGCAGCAAAATATCTAGAACTTTCAGAATGCCAAATAAATGGGGTAAGAGGAAGAAAAAAACTAAATTTTGTGAACGCCAACGGAAGTCCCATTACAATAAAGTCCGCCCTCGACATAATAAAAAATAGACCCTCCAACCACCGTAATGTAAAATACTATAAAGAAAATCCTCCACTAACAAAAAGAGAAATTAAAAGAATTTTATTTTCTAAAGCTTAGTAAAATTCCCAGCAAAATAATTTCTAATAAAACAAAAAACATCAACAAAAATAATTTAGAATTTCTCTTTCCAACTCCAATTACAGAACCAGTCAAACGAACCAAGCCAATTCCATTGCCTTCTAATTCAACATTAAGCCAAGTTCCAACCCCCGCCGTTCCATCTTCAACATGATAAAGCAAAACACCATGATAAACTCCCTTCTTCCCCCCAATAATACAAATACTAACAGTTTTAACCTCATTAACACTAAATCTTTCCAGATAATCTAATTCCAAATCCAAAGAATCAGAATCTAAGTTATGTTTTAGCAAATCCCTCTTCACAAAACCTTTCTCTGCCCAATTATCTTCACCAAGAACAAAAATTAATCCTTCAGCATAAACAGTTATATTTTTACAAATTTCTTGATTTACCTCTCCAACAAAATCCAAACTCGGAGGCCGAACACCAAAACTCATTGAAGAAGTCAAGCCAATTAGAACCAAAAATAAAACAAAAATTAACATAACTAATTTTCTCATAAAATTAAATAATTTCTAAATATATAAGAATTATTGTGCCACAGCATAGAAAATAATAGTTGCATTATGACCCAACATATCCTCCTCTACCCCACCACTAAAATCAGTTAAATCTAATGTTGCATAAAAATAACTTTCTTTAACTCCTCCGGGAACAGAAGGTGCTGAAATATTATGACTATAATTTCCAATTCCAATATATTCTGAGTTTTGTATTCTTTGAAATTCTATATAACTAAAAATCTCTTCAGATTGACTTTCTAATCCAGGGGTAACGGTTATATCTACATTCCCAGTATTATTTACATCAATTCTTAATTGTTCAGATTCTTCTCCAATAGTTACATTCCCAAAGAAAATAGAATCTGGTAGTTCAATGCTAACAATTTCTACTTCTTCAGCAAATATATTAACATTAAAATTCATACTTTCAGCATTAACAAACATTAAAACAGAAAAAATCCCAACCAAAAGAAAAATAACAAACATCACTTCTTTATTATTCATAAATAAACTAAGAAAAAGACTTTTTTAAATTTTATTATTCTTAGTAACTTTCCCATAAAACCAACTTCCCCTCATCATCTCTCAAAAACAAAGTATCCCCTGTATCTGTCCAAACATAATCTTTACCAAAATCTTCAGCAGTCACAACAACCTCTTTGCCAGAATTTAAAACAAAATCAAAAATAAATTTCTTTCTTCCCTCATCTTTAATCAACCACCCATTTAAATCACAAGAAAAATCACAAACATTTTCAAAAATAACAAAATCTTCCTTAAAATTAAACTCATTCAAAATAATACATTCAGCACATTTATTCTCAGACTTTTCACATAAATTAATATTTTCTTCTAAACATTTTTCCCATTTCTTATCTAATTCTTCTTTATATTTTCTATTTTCTAAAATATAAATATTCGCCAAACCCTCTTCAACTAATTTAATATTAACATTCTGATTTTTATAAAAAACATAACCAAGCTCTCTATAATATCTATCTTCTCCAAAAGACTCTATTTTAACTGTTTCATTTAAAATTAAATCCTCTAAAAATTCCTTTGCCTCAAGATAATACTTCTCTCCTCGCTCAGGACAATTTATTCCCATTAAACGGATACTTTCATTTCCCACTTCAACTGTATCTCCATCAATAATCCTTGAAACAAAAACAGATTTTTTATCATCAAAAGTTTCAACTAAAAAATTATCTATAAAACTATAATTAATCAAAATCAACAACAAAATCAAAAATCCCAAAAGAAATATTTGTTTTTGCTTAGTTTTCATATATACTTAAGAATCGTTAAATATAAAAACACTATCACACTTAAGAATATATGATTAACAAACTAAACTTTGTCTCTCCGAATGGTTACAAGCTAGTTTGTACTAATATTAAACACTAATCCAATTCAGACATCTTACCTGAATTGGAGAAACTTCTTCTAGATTTAGGTAAAATTCTGAAATTAAAATGAATTTAAACCAAGAAAAAGAACACGTTGAAAAAGAACTAACCTCACTGATAGATAAAACTCTCATGCTAGAAGAGGCATTAGGGCTAATAGAAATTTAAGAAATATTTTAATAGCCAAAAACCCACCTATTTATTATGAAAACATTCCCCGAAGTAATAAATTTTAGAATAACCTCAAAATGTGGAAACGATTGCAAATATTGTTATGCTTCCAAAAAAAATTCAAAGGAACTCCCATTTTCAGAATTACAAAGATTATTTCGCCTAGTCCATAAAAAAGGGACCAAGGCAATTGTTTTGTGTGGGGGGGAACCTTTACTTAAAAAAGATTTTGAAAAAATCATAAAAGAATTAAAAAAATACAATTTTAAAATTTTTTTAGATACAACAGGGGACCTCTTTTTCCAACATCGGGATTTGATTTCAAAGGAGATAGATATCCTAGGATTGCCAATTGATTTCCCAGATAAAAGTTATAGAAATAAAAATAACCTAAACAACGTAATTAAAATTCTTAACTTTTTTAAGGGAAAATCTAAAAGGCCATTCATCAAAATTGGAACAGTTATAACAAAAGACAACATAAATTTAATTAATAAAATTGGGGATTTAATTAAAGATTATTCAATTGACATGTGGAAAATCTATGAATTTATCCCTATAAAAAACACAAATGCTTCAAAAAATAAGCTAAAGATAGAAATTCCTTCAAAAATTTTTAAAGAGATTTCCCAAAAAATAAAACAAAAATTTTCACAATATTTTAAAATAGTTATTTCAGAAAGAAAGGATAGATCAAATGCTTACTTTTTGGTGGAACCTAATGGAATGGTCTTCACCCCAAAAGATGATCTTAATACTTGTGAAGATATTATTATAGGGAACATTTTTGATAAAGATATTGTTGAAAAGTGGGAAAAAATTGTTTCAAAAAAAAATTACAAAAATAATGCAAAAGTCACATTTGGATCTAAATTAAAATTTTCAAACTAATAAGTTTTCCCAACATAAACCCAATAATCTGCTTTCTTACCACAAAATATACATTTCTTTCCAGCAACAGAAGTTTCCTTCGGATCAATAAATAAAGTTTTCCCACCACCAGTTTTAGATTTCAAAACATCTTCACATCCAGCACAATTACACATTGGGATCATAACCATTTTTTTATCCTTAATTAATTTAATCAATTCTTCTTCACTATCTGTTTTAGCAAAATTAGAATCTAAAATTTCCTTCGCATTTGAATACAATTTCTCCTGCATTTCCTCCAATTCTTTTTGGATTTCTTTTTTCAAATCTTTAATTTTAACAGATTTCCTCTCCTCATCGATTCTAACTTTAATTTGAACTTCTTTCTTCTCCAAATCACGAGGACCAATTTCTATTCTAATAGGAATCCCTTTTAATTCCCATTCATTAAATTTCCATCCAGGAGAAACTTCCTCCCTATCATCAAAAATAGGATTAAAGCTTTTCAAAGATTTTTCAATCTCCCTAGCCTTTTTCAAAACATTTTTCTCTTTTCCCTTAAATAACAATGGAACAATCACAATTTTATTTGGAGCAACTTTTGGAGGAATCACAACACCTTTATTATCTGAATGTAAAGCCAACATCCCCCCCAATAATCTCGTTGAAATAGCATGTGTATTTTGCCAAGCAAATTCTTCTTTCTCTTCTTTATTAATAAATTTAATTCCATAAGCCTTTGCAAAATTCTGCCCATCAAAATGATTACAAGTTCCTTCCAAAACTTTTCCATTTGGCAAATAAACATGCGCCTTTTCTGAAAAAACTCCTCCTGCAAATTTCTCCTTGTCTGTTTTCCTTCCATAAATCCCAGGCAATGCCATAAAATTTTCAGTAACTTTATCGTAAGCTTCCATAACTTTTTTACCATGAATCAAGGCTTCTTTTTCTGTTGCAAAACATGTATGTAATTCATTCCATAAAAATTCCCTTCCCCTAAAAAATGGAACCGGATTATTAAATTCCCAACGGACAACATTATTCCATTGATTCAACAGCAAAGGCAAATCTCTCCAACTACGAATCCATTTAGCATAAGAATCATACATTATAGCTTCAGACGTAGGACGGATAGCAAGTCTTTCTCCAAGCTTAGTATTCCCCCCATGAGTCACCCATGCAACCTCTGGAGCAAAATCTTCAACAAATTCCTTCTCCTTAGCAAACAAACTCTCTGGAATAAGCAATGGGAAATAACAATTCTTCACATCAATTTTTTTAAATTCCTTATTAATTTCCTCAACAATCTTTTCCCACAAAGAATACGACAAAGGACGATAAACAATACATCCAGAAACTTTAGTATAATCTGCCAACTCCGCCTTAATCATAAGCTGTGTAAACCATTCTGAAAAATTCTCTTCCTTCTTAACAGTTAAACCTTCTTGTGATTTTTTTGCCATATTTAGAATAAATAAAAGAGTTATTTAAAATTAACCCTTATAGTTAGGGTTATTAACAACCTTTATATTAAATTTCTCGCCAGGGTTATGTAATCCAAGACGATATTTTTTAATGTTAGCCGGGATACTTGTTGTGCCGGCATTAAGATATTTTTCAGAATAATACCTTAATTTTCCAACAACTTCTAAAATCTCTTGACCAGATTCCACCAAAATATCCTTCCCTCCAAGTTTAAGATTTTGAAGATCACGCAAAGTAAGCAAAACTAAAATTAACGCAGTGGATAATAAAACAGCTATCACTTGAGAATAAAATTCTGGCACCCTCAAATAAAAAATACTAAAAATAACAATTCCTGCAAGAATTATCAAAAGAGTCCATTGCCCAAGAGTCATTGTTTCTTCAGTCAAAACAGAACTCTTATTTCTTGATTGTTCTATATTTTGCAATTGTATTAAACCTCTCCCAAAAGGACTATCTGAAGGGCGAACATCTTTATTACTAAAAACCTTTTTGTGAATCAATCGCATTTCATCGTAAATAGCATGAAAATATTTTGCATTATATTTATAATAAGACCCTAAGGCACAATCATAAGAAACAATATAATATTTATCTATTAATTCTATAAACTTTTTTTGAAAAGACTTTCCAAAAAATAAAATATTCTCATAAAGAGTAAGCCAACTAGCATCCTCTCCAGCAATAAGTTCTCTCATTGTATCATAACGAGAATTAAATCGTGCAATAAAAAATCCAACAATTATTGCAAATAGAAAAGTGCTCACAGTCAAAATAGTTTTAACATCATCAGAGACACCATACCCTGGAACAAAAAAAGCTATTAATGCAAAAATTACAAAAGCCATAACACCGCCTTTTATTGCATGAATATATTTCATATTCTACATAAGAAAAAACAATTTATTAAACTAACGTTTCATTCAGCCCGCTATCTAAAGCAATTTGATTAATAGTATCTCGAAGATAATTTGATTCCAATGCAAAGCCTAAACTCTCGCCACCACCAACTTTAAAATTATTTATCCCAATAACTTTTCCTTCCTTATCTATTAAAGGCCCTCCAGAATTTCCAGGGTTCAACGCCGCATCTGTTTGAATGTAAGCCTCAAGACCATTTGCGCCAGGACGATTCAACGCAGAAACAATTCCTTCTGAAACAGAAAACTGCAACCCAAGAGGATTGCCAATTGCCACAACTTTTTCACCAACCTGAATATTATTTGAATTAGCAAATTCCAACTTTTCAAAATTCCCCTCAACCTTCAATAAAGAAACATCCATCTCAGTATTACTTCCAATTAAAGAAACCGGATACGCCTCATCATCAAAATAAGTAAAAACCCCCGCAGCCTTTGCCCCTTCCATTACATGAGCATTTGTTACAATATAGCCTTCCCCATCAATAACAAAACCTGTTCCTTGAGAAACATCTGTCCGAATAGTCACAACAGATTTAATCGCATCTTCAACAATCCCCTCAAATCCCTCACCAACAGACGCCTTCAAAACATCAAACTCCTCGTCAATAGAACCCAATTCTAATTGTAAGGCAGTTACATCCTTATTAGATTGCAATAAATTTTCACTCAACTCATTAAACTTAGATTGTGTATCTTGTTGCAATTCTGAAATCTGGTCACTTAATTGATTTGTATTTATTTCAAGCCGAACAAAAAGGGTATACGTCAAAATACCGCTCGCTATAATAAATATAATTATGATTGAACTAAATCCTCCAATTAAAAATTTATGATGTCTTTTCATTTTCCTCTTTAAAATAACAAAATACTAATATATAAAAACCTTTATTTTTTTAATATATTAGGCCCTATAGTTCAATGGATAGAATGACAGGTTTCGGCCCTGTTGATCGAGGTTCGAATCCTCGTGGGGCCGTTTAAATTTTGTTTAAATATATTTGTTATCTTTTATTCTAAAAATAATTGTTTATAACCCTTGTTATAAGAAATTGGAAACTCAAGCTAAAAAATAGAGAACAAAAGATTTATTCTTTTGCACGCTTATGTGCGTGTACCAAATAATCAGCTGCATTAGTTAACGCCAATGCTCCAAAATATTCTAATCCTCTTCCTTTCTCTACAGCATACATAGCAATAGGTGTATGCATTACACAAGCACTTGCTATCTGTCCAACACCTCTAGCAATAAATTCTTCTCCTGATTCGCCATCTTCCACTTCTTTTGCAAATTGTCTTGTTCCCGTACTCATAAGTAAAGGCGTATAACTTCCTTGAATAGTCCCCTTAGCAATTCCTCTAAGTACTTGCCCCAAGGTCTTGAAATCTTCTTTGAATATTTGTGTTAAATTACCCATACAAAAAAGAAGAAATAGCCGCATTATAAACCTTTCGCATCACTTAATACTTTAAATTTAATATTGATTAAATAATTTCATATTTTTCCCAATAACTTTTTAACTCCCACTTCCCTCTTTTTTAAAAGATGGTGAAATATAAAAAAAAGTTTTTTTCAGCAGCAGCAGTCATGATTGGTGCATGCATTGGAGCAGGAGTTCTAGGAATCCCTTATGTTGCAGCGAAAGCAGGATTTTTTGTAGCCTTAGCCTATATAATTATTATCGGGGCACTTATGCTTTTGATTAATCTTTATCTTGGAGAAGTTATTTTACGAACAAAAGCGAAACATCATTTAAAGGGTTACGCTGAAAAATATCTCGGAAAAAGAGGAGGGATTTTAATGGAATTCGCATTTTTATTCATAATTTATTCTGCAATCACAGCATATATTTTAGGAATTGGAGAAAGTATTGGATTTTTAATTTTAGGGGATTCATCATTTACTATTCTTTTTGGGCTTGGAGTTAGTTTAATTATGTCAGGTTTACTTTGGGGAGGATTGCGTTCTTTGAAAAAATTTGAAAAAATAGGAATTTTAGTTATTTTTAGTTTGCTTATTCTAATTTTTATTTTATTTATTCCTCAAGTAAATTATACAAATTTAACAAGTTTTAATTCTCCTTATTTTTTTATGCCATTTGGAGTTATACTTTTTGCCTTAGCTTCCTTTGCAGCTATCCCAGAGGTTAATTTAATTTTAGGTAATGATAAAAAATATTTTAAAAATGTTTTAATTTTTAGTACAATCGTAGTAATGATTTTTTATATATTATTTACTTTTGTTATTATTGGGTTTAAAGGCACTGAAACTCCTCAAATTTCAACTTTAGCACTTGGGCCTATTTTTATATTATTAGGAATTTTTACAATGCTTACTTCTTATTTAGCTTTAGGTAATGCGGCTATGGATAATTTCAGATATGATGAAAGATTTAGCAAAACAAAAGCATGGGCCTTCTCTGCGATTATTCCAATTTTTATTTTTTTATTTACTCGATTGTTTGACTTTTTTTCATTTACAAAAATCCTCGCAATTGGAGGAGTTATCTCAGGAGGACTTGTTGGAATTTTATCCTTATTTATGGTTCATTCTGCAAAGAAAAATGGAGAAAAAAAACCCGCCTATAAAGTCCCAATTAATTGGATAATTATAATTGTTTTAAGTTTAGTTTTTATTGGCGGAATTTTTGTTGAGTTAGTTCTTTAGATAACTTTTTAATATCCTTCTTCTTAATCTTCCCATGGGTGATAAAAAATTAATATTTAGATATCCTATTGGTTTGAAATGGATTTTCTTTTGGGCAGGAGTTATTGCTACTTTTGCATATCGTGTAATCATTGTTCTTAATTTTTATAGTCCTTATTGGGTAAAGGTTTTCTGGTATGTTGGAACAGTAGGGTTTATTTTATATTTTGGGTATAGGTTTGATGTTCAGAGGAGAGAAAAGAATTTAATTGCAGATTATGATTTAGTTGGTGCTGTGAAAAAATCTCAGTTAAAAGGCAAACAGAAAAAAGCTTTAGAATATATTGTTAAAACTAATTTGAAATCAAAAGCACGATGGAATTCTTTGTTTATTTTCCTTCTTTCAATTTTAGCATTAGTAATTGGAATTTTTCTAGATATGGGTTGGATTAATTTTAGTTAGTTAACTTTTTAACTCCCCCTTGCTTATTAAAAATATGAGATGCACAGCACAACCAGGAGACTTAGTTGAAGTTCATTTAAGTAAAATTATTTATCAAGGAATACTTTTACAAACCTCTGAATCTGAAAAAGGAATTATTTTGCTAAAATTAGATTCTGGATATAATATTGGGTTCAATCAAAAAGATGTTTTAGAAATTAAAACAAAAAGAAAAGCAAAAGAACAAAAGACTCAAGAAAAAATTGAACATGATATGAAAAAACCTTCAATAGGGATGATTATTACCGGCGGGACAATTGCATCAAAGCTAGACCCAAAGACAGGAGGCGTTGATCCTTTAACTTCAAATGAAGAATTTTTTAAATTCTACCCAGAACTTTTTGAAAAAGTTAATGTATTAAAAATTGAAACTCCCTTTATGAAAGCATCAGAAGATATGGACTTTAAAGATTGGCAAAAGATTGCACGGATTACTGAAAAAATGCTAAATAATTCAAACATCAAAGGAATAATTATAACCCACGGAACAGACTTTCTACACTACACCTCCTCAGCATTAAGCTTCTTCTTAAAAGATTTAAACAAACCTGTTGTCTTGACTTATTCTCAACGAAGCATAGACAGGGCCTCATCAGATGCAAACATGAATTTGCAATGTTCTGCCTTAGCCGCAATTTCAGATATTGCAGAAGTTATGATTGTTGGACACGCTTCTTCAAATGATGATTTTTGTTATGCCATGCCAGGAGACAAAGTTAGAAAGTTGCATACTTCAAAGAGAGATGCTTTTCAGTGTGTTAACTCAAAACCTTTTGCAAAAATTTATCCCAACAAAATAGAAATTTTAAGAGAACATAATATTAGAAATAAATCTAAAGTTAAAACAGATTTAAAATTTGAGGACAAAATTGCACTTGTAAAAATCTTCCCAGGACAAAATCCAGAAATTTTAGACTACTACCTAAAGAAAAAATACAAAGGCATTGTTTTAGAAGTTGCTGGACTAGGCCATGTTCCAACAAAAGGACCAAATTCATGGATTAAAAAATTAAAAGAAATTCAAGAAAAAGGAATTGTAGTTTGCGCAACAGCACAGTGTATTAACGGACGGCTTGACCCTTATGTTTATTCAAATGGACGAAAACTTTTAGAGACAGGTGTTATTCTCTTAGAAGGCATGTTAAGTGAAACAGCCTTGGTAAAATTAGGTTGGGTTTTGGGTCATAAGGATTGGAATGTTAAAGAGAAGATGCTTTGTTAATTTTCAAAAAAGGATAAACAATTAATAATAAAATTAATAAACTTATCCCAGAAATTAAAAATCCTTTTCTAAAAGAAGAAGTCATAATAAATCCTATTAAAAATATAAATGCTGATTGAAATATTTTTTCAAATTGAGATTTTATTGATAACATTGTTGCCTTATATCTTTTATTAATTAAAAAATTGTTTAGATAATATTCTTGAATTAAGGGTCTCCTTGCGTGGTAATAACCAAGTATTATGGATAGCATTAAACCGATTAAATAAGGATTTTTTAATTGAGAAATCAAAATTATTATTCCTGAAAAGAAAAATATTTCATAAAATAATAATCTTTTTATTTTTATTTTTTCTAAAAATTTCAGGTTGTGCCCGATTATAAACCAAATGAATCTTGATAATGCCATTATAGAACCAATTAAAATTATTGGGAATCCCAAGGATACTACAAAAGGTTCTTTATAGGGAGATAAGCCAAATATAAAGGCAGTTATAATACCTACAAATAAAGAAAAAATATAAAATCCTCTTCCTCTAAATCTTTTTAATTGAGAAAATATTTTTTCACCTTCAATATCTTCAGCAGCATATTTTATTTTTGGAGAGAATAATGTAAATGAAATAATTATTCCTAGAATATCAAATCCTAAATATATTTTTATTGGCATTAAGAGAGAAATTTTTGTTAAAAGAGGCAGTGCTAAAATCATTAAAACTGAAATTAAAGAAACTTTTGCTTTTATTTTTCCATCTATTTGCCCATATCTTTTTTCTTTTTTTAATCCTGAAAGTGTGTTATGTAAAAATGCTTCTGATGTTCCAGACATAAATGAAACTCCAATTGCCATAAAGGATGAACCTAAAATAAAAAAAGGAAGAGATCCCCCAAAAACGAAAAACAAAGTTGAAAGTAACATAGAAAATTTTGCAAAAATCAATGTTTTTTTGTGACCAAAATTATCTGAAAGATATCCTGAAGGAATTTCCATGAAGAATCCAACGAACCAACCAATCCCTGTAAAAATTCCAATCTGTTGTGCTATTGTATTTGGAAGAGATAAAAAATATAATGAAAGAATTGGAATATAATTTCTTCTACCAGTTAAAATTAATAAAAAATATTTCCAAATATTTGATTTCAATTGTTTTTGCATAAGTAAAATTAGAGATTATTGTTTATAATCTTTTAGAAAAACTCTAATCACTTCCTCATCTTCCGCTCAATCCTCTCAAGCTGTTTTTGAATTTGACTAATTTCTCTTTCAGCTTTTCTATTAACAGCATAATCATATTCAGAACGAATTCTATCTCTTTGATTCTCTCTATTCTGGCTCATTAAAATTATCGGCGCCTGAATCGCAGCCAAACAAGACAAAACCAAATTTAATAAAATAAAAGGATACGGGTCCCATTGATTTATCCATCCATAAACATTCACCAGCATCCACAAAACCAAGAACGCCAAAAATGTAATAATAAAAACCCAACTACCAGCCCATTTTGTCAATCCATCTGCAGCACGTTGTCCAAATCTAATTGGAGTATTTATTGAAGGATGATCTGCTTTTTTCCTCTTTTTCATAAATATAAAGAGTGAATGTTTTTTATAAATGTTTTGAGGATAAAAAAACCTTATAAACCAAAAAATATTTTTTTTCGAATGACAGTTTTAGATTCACAAAGATTGGGAGAAAATATAATTGCAAAATTATATCAAGCACCTTATCATGAAAGTAATTGTAAGCAAAGAATCCTCTGGGCAGAGTCTCAAATTCCATTCTTTCATTTAAAACTCTTTCAATTTTGGAATCTATGTTTAGAAAGATTTGAAAATGAAAAATACACTCTTCCAAAAGAAATTATTAAAGGGGATCGAAAAAGATTTATAAGAAAACCAATTATAACTCTTGAAAATTCTTCTTTGAACTCTATTATTGGAGGTGTGTGGTTTGAGCCAACGAAAATTACAGACTATCTTAAGCAAGGGACATTTCATATGAGCATAAGAAGAGAACATAGAGAATATTCTTACCCTTTTTGGAAATATGTTGAAAAATCTTTTAAAAACGATTATGATGCTTTTCATTGTTCTTGGGGACCACGAATGCCAAAAGATGATCCCACTAATTTTTTTCAAAGAAATGGGTTTGACACATTAACAACTCCTCTTGGAGGAGAAGCAAGAAGAATTGTAGCATAACCCAAAAATCTTATTAACCCATTCCTCATTATTCATTTATGCCAGAAATAGATTATAAAAAAATAGGTTTTAAATCAGGATTAGAACTCCATCAGCAATTAGATTCACATAAACTTTTTTGTAATTGCCCCTCAATTCTTAGAAAAGATGAACCTGACTTTGAAGTAACAAGAAAACTCCACGCAGTCGCAGGCGAATCTGGAGAAGTCGATGTAGCTGCAAAACACGAAGCTAAATTAAACAAAGAATTTATTTACCAGGGCTACGACACAACATGCTTAGTTGAACTTGACGAAGAACCACCCCACCAAATAAACCAGGACGCGCTACAAACCACACTACACATTTCTTTTTTACTAAATTGCACAATCCAACCAATAACACAAATCATGAGAAAAACTGTGATTGATGGTTCTAACACTTCGGGATTCCAGCGAACACTTTTAGTTGCTCGAGACGGATTTATTGAAACTTCAAAAGGCAAAGTTGGAATTTGGTATATTCTATTGGAAGAAGATGCAGCAAGAACCGCAGGGGAAAGGGATGGGAAAAAAATATACAAATTAGATAGGTTGGGATTTCCAATGGTTGAAATTGTTACTGCTCCAGATATTCAAGATGCTGAGCATGCAAAAGAAACAGCCTTGAAAATTGGGGAATTAATTAGGAATGTGAAAGTTAAAAGAGGTATTGGTACAATTCGGCAAGATGTTAATATTTCTATAAAAGGCCACCCAAGAACAGAAACTAAGGGCTTTCAAGATCCAAAAATAATGATTAAAACAGTTGAAACAGAAGTTCAAAGGCAGATTGAAAATTTAAAGAAAAATAAGAAGCTTAAGTCAGAAGTTAGGACTGTGCAAAAAGATGGGACTACAAAATTTACAAGACCTCTTCCTGGTTCTGCACGAATGTATCCTGAAACAGATTTGCCATTATTAAAAATTTCCAGAGATTTTATTAACAAGGCTAAGAAAAATTTACCTAAATTAAAAAGCGTACAAGAAGATGAATTAAAACAAAAAGGATTAAACCAAGATATGATTAAACTTCTCTTCAAACAAAATAAAGTTGAAGAATTTAAAGAATTATTAGATATTATTAATAGCCCGCAATTAATTGCTAAGATTTTATTGATGTTCCCAAAAGAGATTGCGAAAAGAGAGAAAATTGATTTAAAAGAAGTTGAAGAAAAGTTGGAGGACCATTATTCGACTGTTTTGGAGTTGTTTAAGAAAAAGAAAATTAAAGAAAATCAAATTAAGGATGCGTTGAAGAAAATTATTTTAGGTGAGGAATTGGTTTTTGAAAAAGTTAGTGTTGGAGATGTTGAAGAAAATATTCGAAAGTTGATTAAAAGTAAACCTGGATTAAATGCGAATGCCTATATGGGATTAGTTATGAAAGAATTTAATGGGAAAATTGGTGGGAAAGAGGCAATGGAAATAATTAAAAAACATCTAAACTAAGAAATAATATGAAAAGAACACAAATTAAAGAATTAAAATCTGGAGAGGTTTTATTGAAAGGCTGGATTTATGAAATTAGAAGTCTTGCAAAATTAAGTTTTCTTCTCTTACGAGATCAAACAGGGATTGTTCAATGTATCACAAAAGACCAAAAAATCATGAAAAAGATTTCTGAATTAAGCTTAGAATCAGTGATTGAAATAAAAGGCCAAGTAAAGAAGGCTCATGTTAAAGCAGAATTTACAAGAACAGATGTTGAAGTTGAAATCACAAGTTTAGAATTAATAAACAAAGCAGAAAAACTTCCAATTCACGTAAATGAAAAAACAACCACAACAGATTTTTCTACACGATTAGATCATAGATTTTTAGATATTCGAAAACCTGAAATTTCAGCAATTTTTAAAATTAAAGCAACGATGATGCAAGCGTTTAGAGAATTTATGGAGAAGATGGGTTCAATTGAAGCTGTTTTCCCCTCGATAATCAGCGCAAGCTCAGAAGGCGGAACAGAACTTTACAAGATGAAATATTTTGAAAAAGACGCCTACCTTTCCCAAAGTTGCCAACTATACAAACAAATGATTGCATGTGCTCTTGAAAAAGTCCACACAATTTTTACAGTCTGGAGGGCAGAAAAACACAATACTCCAAGACACTTAAACGAATCAAGACAATTTGATTTTGAAATGGCTTTTGCAGATGAATTTGATGTTATGAAAATCATGGGAGAATGTGTTCAATTTATTATTAAAAAAATTTTAGAAAAAAATAAAGAAGAATTAGAAATTTTAAAAGTAAACTTAAAAGTTCCAAAAACAAAATATATGACTTTTGAAGAAACGAATAATCTTTTAAAAAAATCTAAAATAAAAATAGAAAAAACAGACCTAACAGGAGAAGGAGAAAAAAAATTAGGAGAATTATTCCCAGATACAATTGTTTTTGTTCATGATTGGCCAATTACTGGAAAAACTTTCTACATTATGCCAAAGGGGAAATATCTATCTCATGGATTTGATGCAATCTACAATGGAATGGAAATTACCTCTGGGGGACAAAGAGTTCATATCCCAGAAATTTTAGAGAAGCAACTTAAAGAAAGAGACTTGAATCCAAAAGATTTCAAATCTTATATTGATAGTTTTAGATTCGGAGCTCCCCCTCACGCAGGGTTTGGAATGGGTGTTGAAAGGCTATTGATGCTTATGCTTAAAATTCAAAATATTCGTGAAGCAGTATTATTCCCAAGAGATAGAACGAGGTTGACTCCTTAAAATGAAATTCCTACAAATATCTGAAGCAATAAACAAAGGCTCTGGAAAAGTAGCTGTAAGAGGCTGGGTCTTTAGAGAAAGAGGCTCAAACAAAATGAAATTTGTTGTATTAAGAGATTCTTCAAATATTATTCAATGTATTTTAAAAAGAGATAAATTTGAAAAGCAATGGAATGAAATTGATGGACTTAAAATTGAATCATCTATTGAAATTGAAGGAACAATCAAAGAAGACAAACGAGCACCAACAGGCTTTGAGATTGAAGTTTCTAAAATAAACATAATCCATATTGCAGAAGATTATCCAATTAACAAAGATTTGAATGAAGAGCTTTTAGGGGATAGAAGGCATTTGTGGCTGAGGTCTAGAAAGATGACAGCGAGTATGAAAATTCGTAGTACTGTTATGTTTGCATTTCATGAGTTAATGCATAAAATGGGTTATACTGAAATTGAGGCTCCGTCTTTAAGCGGGGCAACAAGTGAAGAAGGCTCAGATACTTTTGAAGTAAAATATTTTGATAAGAAAGCCTACCTTACACAATCGTGGCAATTTTATGCAGAGAATTTTATTAGTGCTGTTGAAAAAGCATACTCTATTGCGCCGTCATTTCGTGCAGAGAAATCTAAAACTCCTTGGCATGTAACTGAATTTTGGCATTTTGAAGTTGAAACTGCCTGGGCAAATCATGAAGAAAATATGAAAATTGCAGAACAATGCTTAGTTCACGCAATTAAAAAAGTTCTTGAAGAAAATAAAAATGAATTGAATGTTCTTGAAAGAGATTTAAAATTATTAAAAAAAATTAAAGCGCCATTTAAGAGAATTACTTATGATGAAGCAATTAAAACTTTACAAAAAAAAGGACATAAAATAAAGCAGGGGGATGATTTTAAATCTGCAGAGGAAAGAAGTTTAGCAAAATATTATGGTGATGATTTTATCTTTGTGACAAATTATCCTTTAAATTTGTTAAAATTTTATCATGGGGAAGATTTGAAAAAACTTGGGACTGGAACTAATTTTAATTTATTGGCTCCTTCAATTGGGGAAATTGTTGATGGCTCACAGAGAGAACCTGATTTAAAAAAAATAAAACAAAGATTAAAAAAAGCTAAAATGGATTTAGGTGCTTCTGATTGGTATTTAGATTCTAGAAGATACGGCGCTGTTCCGCATTCTGGATTTGGCCTCGGGATTGAAAGATTTGCAGCATGGGTTTGTAATTTTGACACAATAAAAGATTCTATCCCTTTCCCTCGAACTCCTACAAGAATTAATCCTTAAAATGAAAATAATAGTAATCGGCGACTTCCACGGGAAACTTTCCCAAAAACTTCTCAATAGAATAAAAAAAGAAAAACCAGATATAGTTATTTCCCTAGGGGATTATTTCCCATTTCACTATAGAGAAATATGGTTTAAATATTGCTATGGGAAACAAACAAATCTTTGGGAGATAATAGGAAAGAAAAAATATAAAGAAATTATGTTAAAAGATCTAAAAATGGGAGAACCGATTCTTAAAAAATTAAATTCTCTACCATGCCCCATATTTACTCTAATTGGGAACATTGATTATACAAGAGTTAATGATAGTGTTAATCAAAAAAAATATGGGAAAGAAGAATGGGAATGGGACAAACAAGATTTTTTTAAAAAAATAATTAAAAAATATAAAAATATCAAAAGATTTGACTACTCTTACTTTAAATTTGAAGACTATATTTTTATTGGAGCATTTGGGGGGACATCCCCTGGAGAAGTAAAATCAAAAGAATATAAAAGATATAGAAAAAAATTAGATAAATTATTCAAAAAATTTTCAAACGAAAATAAGAATAAAAAAGTAATTTTTATTTCTCACAATGTCCCATATAACACCAAACTAGATATAATAAGAAATTCTACTGCAGGGGAAATAGTAGAAGGAAAGCACTATGGTTCAAAAATGATAAGAAGAATTATTGAAAAATACCAACCAAAATTACATATTGGGGGGCATATGCATGAGAACCAAGGCAAAGACAAAATTAAAAAAACAATTTTATTAAACCCAGGTGCCGCAGTAGAAAATAAAATGGCAATAATTGAATTAAATACCAAAAAAAATCCAAAGATAAAATTAATCAAATAACTACTTTTTCTTCCCAAAAAAACAATCCAAACAAAAAATCTTCATTCCCCTACCCTCATCAACATATTTGCAATAAGAACGATTCAAAACAGTCTTACAGAGAGCACACTTCCCACCTTGATTATCCAAAGCATCCTTCCTCCCAGAACTAGCAAGCTTAACATCATTAACCTTGCCTTTTTTTAACATATCAATATAACCCATCTAAAATCCAGCAATTTCGTTCTTATAAACTTATATTTCCTCAAAAACATATGTCCCAAAACTACAATAAATCTTTTAAACAAAAATTAACTCATATAAACATGACAAAAGAATTTATTCAACTAAGAAATGAGATTAATAAAATTGATAATCAATTAATTTTACTCATAAAAAAAAGATTTAAAATTATAGAAAGAATCAAAAGATATAGGTTGGCAAGAAATATCCCTGAAGAAGACAATCAAAAAGAAGAAGAAATTATGAAATCAAAAATAGATAAAAGTGGATTAGACAAAAATTTTGTAAAAAACATTTTCAGATTAATATTTGAAGAATCAAAACGATTTCATAAAAGACGATGAAAACGATTATAGCCTCAGGGCCAGTAATTCTAAAAGAAGGAAAAATATTAGTTGCAAAAGATGATAAAGACCCATTCTACAAACTCCCAGGAGGAAGAGTGAAAGAAGGCGAGTCTTTAGAAGAAGCTTGCACAAAAAGAACTAAAGAAGAAACTAATGCAGATATAAAAATTTTAAAATCTCTAATGCCAAATATTCTTTATGAAAATCCTAAAACAAAGGAAAAAATGATAATTGTTTTAATAAATTATTTAACTGAATTAAAAAACCCAGAGGAAATTAAACCAATATCCCCAACAACGGATATAAAATGGTTATCGATTGAAAACATTAAACAAGGCAAAGGAAACCCCTCCCCCAATGTCCAAGAACTTATAAAAAAGAATTTCTAATTAACTAAAAATTTCACCAACACCTTCAGTAGAAGTAAACATGCCTCTTGCAGAATGTCCTACATTTTTCACATAAACTTTTTTATGATTATTATTTGGAAGTTCTTCCTCTAAATAATTAAAATATTTTTTCCCTCTATCTAATCTATTTCTCCCCTGCAACCTCGCCTCACAGCCAATATCCAATGCGCTTCCTTTAGGATCATTATCTTCTTCTCCAAGTAAATAAACAACATCTCTTTCCTCATAATTATCTTCTAATTCAGAACGAATTAATCTTTTCATATAAGAATTTTTATTATCCAACCCATATTTATAATCATTATAGGATGTGCACAAAAAGTTTTTTGTCCAATAATCTGGCTCTTTTAGTTTTCCTCTAACCCACCTTTCATCACCAAAATATAAATAAGACGAAGGATTAGCAATAATATAAGTGATATCAATTAAATCATCCACTTGATTACCTGCAGCATATCTATTAACAAATTGCCCTCCTGCAGAATGCCCTACAATGACAATCTCTTTTAAATTAGGGAATTTATCTTTGTCAGCAAGCTCCTCTACAAAATTATCAACAATATCAAAAGAACTTTTTCTTGAATTTAAACTTCTTGAAGACTTATGACCAATTTTCCAATAAGAATTTGAATCCCAATAAAACAAATCTTCATCATAAACATCTTCCTTAATCAAAAAATGAGGTGCAATAATTATTGTTTCAGAAGTTTCATCTACTATCTCAGACGCTCTCATAATTGAATCAAAATAACTTTGTGCAGTTCGAGAATTCCCATGAATAACAATCACTGCCTTTTCTACAATTTCATTTTTCTCAAGATCATAATTAGAATAATAAGGAAATTTATATTCTCCAAAATTAAATTCAAAATATTTTTTTTCATCCCCTAAATAAACTTCCTCTTCAAAACATTCCCCAGAAAAACACCCAAATTCACAACTAACAACTTCAGACTTTACTTCATTCCCCTCACAATAATATTCTCTAAGACTATCCCCCGAACACCTATCTTTTTTTCTAATATTAGTTTTCCCTGTCGAGCCTCTCGCAAAATAATCTCTTCCTTTATCTGAATCCTCACAAATTAATTCCTCTTCACAATCTTCACAAGCCCCCCCACAATCTATTCCATCCTCAGCTTGATTTTGAATTCCATCTTCACAAGAAATTTCAGGAGCTTCAATACAAAGTGCACACCTTAATCTTCCAAGAGACCTTTTAGTTAGCCAATTATTAACTTCCACACAATCACAATTCTTTGAACTCCCATCGAAACAAAACAAATTAAAATTATGCCTATATAAACTACATATTCTCCCAAGCTCATAATTATTCTCATCAACCACATTCCCGGTAGGTTGAAAAAATCCTGCAGAAATAAATGAAATACAAAAAATCAATACTAAAAAGGTTCCCAACTCTTTTCTCATTATTACACATTGGGATTAGAGTTTATAAAATTAATCACAATAATTAATAAAAAGGCTTTTTTCTCTTAAAGTCTATGGAATACAATAAAAATAAAGCACATTATCTTGCAATTACCGGGATTCTTGTAAAAGATAATAAATATTTAATCACAAAAAGAGCAGATTGGGAAAAAGCATTCCCCGGGAAATGGACTGTGCCCGGAGGGAAATTAGAAGTTTTGGATTATGTTTTGAGGGAAAAAGATACAAATTCTCATTGGTATAATATTTTTGAAAATGCTTTAAAAAGAGAATGTAAGGAAGAAATTGGATTAGAAATAAAAAATATTTATTATGTTACAAGTATTTCATTTATTAATAAAGGAATTCCGACTATAATTGTAAGTATGTCTGCAGAGCCAAAAAATAATAATGAAGTGAGATTATGCCCTGCCTTAACAGAATATAAATGGGTAACTTTGGAAGAAGCAAAACAATATGATTTAATTGAAGGAATTCATGAAGAATTGGAGATGCTTGATAAAAAGCTAAAAGGAAATAAAATGAGAAGTTGGGGATCAAACCAACAATCTTAAAAACCTCCAACCCCCTCTATTTTTGTAAGTCAGGTAGTTAACTTCGGGATTCAGACATTGAGTTGTCAAAAAGTCGAAATATGATTTTTGAATTCTGCGGAAGGTCCGGACACCATAAAATGTCACTTTCAGAAATGATTGATGTTGTGAGGCATGGCGCTGTTACAGAAACGCCACAGCTTCTGTCGAGTTATGAAACATGCGTTGAACTACGACACAGAAGATTTGATGAAACGAACATCCTGACAGGTGCAAGGCTTAAAGTCGCTTAGTTAAATGTTAACAATTTCGGTTCGACACCCAAGGGTGTACCCTGAAACATTTCTCAAGAAATGTTTACTGAGGGCATTACGACGAAATACAGAATCTGGCCTATTCCTGACTTACTTTTTTTTCTTAAATATTTTTCTTAAATTTACAAAATAGATTATTGGAAGAACCAGCATAATTATCCCCATAATTATACATAAAAATAAAACAGGCAAATTTTTCCAAGCATAACTTTTTATTAATAAAACTGAAAATAAAGTCAGAGGAATTAACCCCAATACTGAAGCAAGAAAATAATTTTTAAATTTCATCCCAGAAAGTCCTCCAAGAATATTTGGAACTTCAGGAGGGATAATAAAAAAGAATCTTAAAAGAATAATATTCCTAAAAGGATGCTCCTTGAATTCTTTATCTAAATTTTTTATAGATTTATGCTTATCCTCATATTTTTTAACATAATCCCTTCCCAGCCAACGCACTAAATAAAACATAATAATAATACTTATTATATTACCTAAAAAAGAATAAATTAAAGCTTCTGTGAAAGGGAAAATTCCTGCCCCTAAAAAAGTCAAAAAAGGTATTGAAATAAAAGAAGTTACAATAAAAAGAGAAAGATAAATCCCAATAAAAAATCTAGAATCGCTTAAAGAAGAAATATAATTATAAAAAAGAACATCATGACCGGTTAATCTCAAGGCCAAGGGGACCACAAAAATAAACAAAATCAAGATTATCAAAATCAAAAACTTAAATTTTGATCTCTTTGTTTTTCCCATAAAACTAAGACTTCCCAGAAGTTTAAAAAATATGGGTAAAAGAGATTTTCTAAAGATTTAAAAAACAAAACTCTTTCTTAATTTGCATGGGGCCCTAGCTCAGCGGGAGAGCACATGACTGAAGATCATGGTGTCCCGGGTTCGACTCCCGGGGGCCCCATTCTCAAAACATTTATAAAACAAAAATCCCTAAACTAATTATGGTAAAAAAAAGAGTGAAAAGCAATAAACCTAAACACGACAAAACAAATCCAAGTTATACACTAGGAATTGTTAGCATTGTTCTTGCGTTTTTCCAACCAATAGCGGCAATCATTATTGGAATCGTCGGGCTATCTTTAAACAAAGATCAAAACAACCCACTAGCAAGAAGCGCAAAAAAAATGAACACAGTAGGAATTATCCTCGGAGCAGTAATATTTATTCTGCTTCTAATAGCAACCTATTATTTCAAAGGCTTAGGAAGCTTCCCAGTATAAAATGTTAAAACAAAAAAAAGCAGCAATGGAAATGTCTGTAGGAACAATTGTAACAATTGTTTTATTAATGACAGTCTTAATTCTAGGACTAGTTTTAGTTAAAAGTATTTTCTCAAGCTCAACAAATGCAATAGACGATATTGATAAAGCAATCCAAGGAGAAATAAGCAAATTATTCGAAGATGAAAATAAAAAAGTAGTTATATACCCCGCCTCAAGAGATATCACTATGAAAAAAGGGGACGAAGGAGGATTTGGATTTTCAATAAAAAACAGAGACGAATCAACAGGATCTTTTACATATGAAGTTTTATTCGGAGGAAAAAGCCAAAGTTGCCAAATGACAGAACAACAAGCAACAAATCTTATTGTTTATCAAGATGCAGGAAAAACTCCAATCCAAATTGCATCAGGAGAAGAATTAAATGATGCAGTATTAGTAAAATATAGCATCCCAGACTCAGCATCAATATGTAATATTAGATATATTTTAAACGTTTACAAAGATGGGGAAATATACGTTGGCGGATTAAGTATGGACCTAACAATAAAATAATTTTTAAAGACTCTTTTCTTAATCTATTTATGCCATTAAAAATTTATAATACATTAACAAGAAAAAAAGAGGTCTTCAAATCAGTCAAACCAAAAAAAGCAAATATTTATGTCTGTGGGCCAACAGTTAATGACGTGCCACACCTAGGGCATGCCCGTTCTCAAATAACATTCGACATTCTAAGAAGATATTTAGAATACTTAGATTACAAAGTTAAATTTGCTTCAAATATTACAGACATCGAAGATAAAATAATCAACAAAGCAAATGAATTAGGAATTTCAATTAAAGAACTAACAAGAAAAAACGAAAAAGCCCACAAAGAAGACTATGAATCAATTGGAGTATCAAAGCCAGACATTCAACCACACGCAACAGAATATGTAAAACAAATGATTGACTTAATAAAAAATCTAGAAAAAAAGAAATATACTTACATAATAGAAAACGATGGAGTATATTATGATATTTCAAAATTCAAAAAATACGGGAAACTTTCACATCAAAAAATTGAAAACCTCAAGATGGGAGCAAGAATAAAAGTCAAAGATAAAAAAAGAAACCCTCAAGATTTTATTTTATGGAAATTCTCAAAACCAAAAGAACCAAGCTGGAACTCTCCTTGGGGCAAAGGACGGCCTGGTTGGCATATTGAATGTTCTGCCATGTCAAAATCAACACTAGGACTTCCATTAGATATCCACGGAGGAGGACAAGATTTAATATTTCCTCACCACGAAGACGAAATCGCCCAATCAGAAGCAGCCTACGGGAAAAAATACAGCAACTACTGGATGCACAATGCAATGGTAAACGTAAACAAAGTAAAAATGTCAAAATCATTAGGAAACTTCAAAAAAATAAGAGATGTTCTAAAAGATTATTCAGGAGAAGTAATAAGATATTTTGTAATTTCTGCACAATACAGAAAGCCCATTGATTTTTCAAAACAAAAACTAGACGCTTCACAAACAGCACATAGCAGATTAAAAAATCAAATATCAGAAATACCAAATGATAACCAACTCAACAAATCTTATCTAAAAGAATTTGAAAAAGTAATGAATGACGACCTTAACACTCCAAAAGCACTTCAAGTTTTATGGAAATTAATCAAAGACGCAAAAGCAAAGGGCAAAATAAACACAATAAAAGAGATGGATAAAGTTTTTGGTTTAAAACTTTTAGAAAAAAAGAAAAAAACCTCAATCCCAACTGAAATTAAAAAATTAGTTGAAGAAAGAAATCAAGCTAGAAAAAATAAAAACTGGAAACTTGCAGACAAAATTAGAGACAAAGTTAATAAATTGGGATATACTATTAGTGATACAGGGGAAGGAAGTGAGGTTAATAAAAAATGAAAAAAGCAATTTTATTTGATTTAGATGATACTTTGTATGATTATGAATCAACCCATAAAAAATCGATGAATGAAGTATATACCTTCTTAAAAAAAGAAATTGGAATGTCCCGAAAAAAATTTATAGAATTATTTGATCAATCTAAAGAAGAAATAAAAATGGAATTATCTGGAACCGCCTCCTCTCATAATAGAGTTTTATATTTTCAAAGATTAATTGAAAAAACCCACAAAACTCTTGAAGCAAAAATAATAAAAAAATTATATCGAACTTATTGGGATTATTTTATTAAAGAAATGAAAATTTTCCCAGGAGTTTTAGATACATTAAAAGAATTAAAAAAGAGGGATCTTAAAATAATTTTAGTTTCAGATATGACTACTTATGTTCAACTAAGAAAAATAATAAAATTAAAAATTAATAAATATATAGACTATCTTGTAACTTCTGAAGAAACAGGAAGTGAAAAACCCCATTCAGCCATGTTTTTAGTTGCATTAAAAAAAGCTAATTGTCTTCCAGGAGAAGCTATAATGATAGGAGATAACAGAAATAAAGATATCGCTGGAGCAAATTCTGTTGGAATGGATACTATCTGGGTAAATTCTTCAAAGTCAATTCCCAAGGAAAAAGGTTATAAAAAACCAGACTATTTAATTAACAAAATTCCAGAAGTTTTAAAAATACTAAACTCATTAAAATAAAAAGAGCTGACAAAATGACATTCATAAATCTAAAATACAAGCCAAAAAAAACAGATGTTATTTGCCAATATAAAATAACTCCTGCTAGAGGAAGAAAATTAAGAAAAGTTGCCGACGCTGTTGCTGGAGAAAGTTCAATTGGAACATGGACAGAAATTAAAACCATGAAAAAAAGAATCAGTAAAACATTAGCTCCAAAGATATATTATATTCATGAAAAAAACAAAAGAGTTAGAATTGCCTATCCCATTGAATTATTTGAGTTAGGAAATTTACCAGAGATAATGTCTTCTATCGGAGGAAATATTTATGGAATGAAATCTGTTAAAGGCTTGCTATGGGAAGATATTACAATCCCTAAAAAAATGCTTAAAAGTTTCAAGGGTCCAAAATTCGGAATAACGGGAATAAGAAAATATCTAAAAGTAAAACACAGGCCTTTAGTAGGAACAATTGTAAAACCAAAAGTTGGACTAACAGAACATGAACATGCAAAAGTTGCTTATGAATCTTGGATGGGCGGTTGTGATGTGGTGAAAGATGATGAAAACCTAACTTCTCAAAACTTTAATAAATTCAAAAAAAGATTCTTATTAACAATCAAAGCATGCAGAAAAGCAGAAAAAGAAACAGGAGAAAAAAAAGTATATCTCATAAATTGCACAGCAGAAACAGAAGAAATGATTAGAAGAATTAATTTTGTGCAAAAGAATAAAGGAAACTATATTATGTTAGATATATTAACCTTGGGCTGGGCAGCATTACAAACAGCAAGAAACCACACAAAGCTCCCAATTCACGCACACAGAGCAGGACACGCAATGTTTGACAGAAACCCTGAACATGGGATGTCAATGGAAATTATAGCCCAACTTGCAAGAATGATTGGGGTAGACACATTACATATCGGAACAGTTTATGGGAAAATGACTGGCAATAAAGACGAAGTCCTTCATATTGAAAAAGACATTGAACAACAATACACAAAACAAACAAGCCAATATTTAGAACAAAAATGGTATAATGTAAAACCTGTTTTCGGAGTAGCCTCAGGAGGAGTTTATCCTAGCTTAGTCCCACAAATTATGAACGCGATGGGAAACGACATTGTTCTACAAGCAGGCGGAGGAATTCATGGACACCCAGAAGGAACACAATGCGGAGCAGTTGCAATGAGACAGGCTGTTGATGCAACACTAAAAAAAATCTCACTTAAAACATATGCAAAAACCCACGGAGAATTAAGAGGAGCACTAAGGAAATGGGGAAATTAAATGGTAAAAATCACAAATAAAGACCTAATAAAAAAAGCCGCTTCAATAATCAGCCCCAAAAGAATTAAGGATAATCTTTTTGCAGATGTTGGATGTGCTCTTTTATCTGAAAAAAATAAAATTTATCTTGGAGTATGTGCTATTTCTGGTTCAAATGTTTTTTGTGCAGAAAAAATAGCAATTGGCTCTATGTTGACAAAAGGAGAATATAAAATTAAAAAAATTGTAGCAGTATGGAAAAACGAAAAAGGAGAAATATCTGTAATTCCCCCTTGCGGAAATTGTCGTCAATTAATTAAAGAAATGGATAAAGAAAATCTTAATACCCAAGTCATTCTGGATAAAAACAAAACAGTAAAACTAAAAGAACTTCTACCTTATTCTGATTGGTGGAAAAAACAAAAATAAAATGGTAAAAGAACAACTTTCTAAATTCCAAAAAGAAATTAAAAAAGCCATAAGCACAGCAATCATGGCCGCATTTGGACTAATTATTGCACTTGCCTGGAAAGACGTGATTACAGAATATGTAAATAAATTAACTGCCTTAACCTCTGCAAATAGTGCACTACTTATAGCATTAATTGTAACTCTTATCTGTGTACTGGGAATTATTATTGTACAAAAAATTCTCGCACCAAAAGAATAAAATGTCTCAAAAATACCGTCCTGCAATATTCATAATAATTTATACAATTATAAAAAACAAACCACGATATCTTCTTCTAAAAAGAAAACTTCATTGGAAAGGCTGGGAATTCCCAAAAGGAGGAATTGAAAGATTTGAATTTAAAAAATCAGCTCTAAAAAGAGAAATTCAAGAGGAAACAGGAATTACAAAATTCAAACTAAAAAAGAAATTTAAAATAAATGAACAATACAATTATGATAAAGCCTACAAGGACAGGGAGGGATTCAAAGGACAAAAATACAAAAGACTTTTCTTAGTTGAAGCCAAAAAACAAAAGATCAAAATAGATAATATAGAACATTCGGATTATAAGTGGACTGATTTTAAAACAGCAATAAAAAAGTTAACTTGGGGAAATCAAAAGAAGTTGTTAAAAGAAATAAATAACAGGTTTTAAATATTTAATTTAATTTAAAAAAATATGTTTAAATTAGATAAATTATTCTTGTTTTTTAGTAACAACCAACTAGCCACCTTCTTCCTTAGCTTCCTATTTATTTTCGCTCTTACATACGGAATTCTATACAAAATTAACCTATTTAAAGATAAAAAAATTAATATCCTACTATCATTAATACTAGGCGCGATGGCCACAATTAAGAGCTCTCCATGCATTTCTAAAATAATGCCAAATCTTGCGATAGGAATTGTAGCTCTCCTTATATTTTTTATTATTTTAGATTTTTCTTCTAAAAAAGAAAAAAGCACATCATTAAAATCCATTCTATTTTTAATAACAATTACTCTCATATTATATCGTTCTAAAACCGAATGCTCAATACCAAATACAGCAATTATTATAATACTCATTGGCGGAGGCATTTCTCTAGCACTAATTGCCTCTTATAAATCAAAGAAAAAAAATATTAAAAAATCTGAAAAAGAAAGCCCAACACAAGGAGAAGATAATTTCCCAAAAAAAGAAGGAACAACAACAGCAATATTTGTTTCAGATATTCACGGGAATAATCAACAATATCAAAAATTAATTGAAATCGCAAAAAAAATAAAACCAGAAATAATAATCCTAGGAGGAGATATTGCTCCCAAAAACTTTGGCAAAGAAGAAGATTATATCAAGGGACAAAGAGAATATTTAAAAAATGATTTTATAGAAATATTTTCTAAATTAAAAGAAAATGGTTCAGAATGTTACATAATTATGGGGAATGATGATTGTTCAGCTAATAGAGATATTCTTAAAAAATATAACGGGAAACTATTTCATTTAATCGACAATAAAAGGCTTCAATTAACACAAGACCATGATATTGTCGGATATCCTTATGTACCAATAACCCCTTTTAAAATAAAAGATTGGGAAAAAATAGATATAACTAAATGCCCTAAAGAATTGCTAGAAGAATATAATAGTAAAATAAGAGAACCAAAAGGAATCAAATCAACAAAAAAAGGATTTGTGGAATTTGAATTTGGCCCAAAAGACAACAAAAACACAATACAAAAAGATTTAAAATCAAGTAAATTTTCTAAAAATCCTAAAAAAACTATCTATGTTCTTCACTCCCCGCCATATAAAACAAATCTAGACAAAACAGAAAATGGGCACGTAGGAAGCTTTGCAATAAAATTTTTCATAGAAGAGAAACAACCCTTTCTAACCTTACACGGGCATATACACGAATCAGTGAGCCTAACAGGAAAATATCTAGAAAAAATAGGAAAGACCATCTCAATAAACCCTGGGAATGACAATAATTCTGAAAATCTCTCATTAATAATCCTTGATTTAAATGATCCTGAATCTGCAAAAAGATTAGTGATATAAATTTCTAAAAGCAAAATAATAAAAACTAATTCCTCTTTTTCTCATTATGAAATTCAGAGAATTCGCAACCAAACGAGGAACATTAATACTAGCAGGCAAATCCGCAGAAAACAACGAAGAACTTGTAAAACAAATTGCACCGGATGAAGAAGTTTTCCACACAGCCAGGCCAGGAAGTCCATTTGTAAATATAAAAGAAAAGCCAAAATTAGGAGACATAAAAACAGCTTCAATAATCTGCGCACGATATAGCAAAGACTACAGAGACAATAAAACAGACATCCTCATTCACCGGTTCAAAGGCAAAGACATTTATAAGGATAAAACAATGAAAATAGGAACCTTTGGAATAAAAAAATTCAAATTAATTAAAGTTAAAAAAAAATTAATTGAAATATTCGAAAAAAATTAAAATGCCATCACTATCAAAAACACAACTCGGGAAGCAAGGACTTACAGATAACTTCATACAAACTCTAAAATCCCATTTTGAAAAACACAAAGACGTTAAAGTATCTGTATTAAAATCAGCAGAAAGAACTGAAATAAAAGAATATAAAAAGAAAATCCTAGAAAAGCTAGGCCCAAACTATACTGCAAGAACAATCGGGTTTACAATAAATGTCAAGAAATGGCGAAAACCTAGAAAGTAAGTTTTATAAACCCAAATCTCTCTAAATTATTAGTTAAACGATAGTAATATCGCTCTAATCCCGCAAGGGATGACTAGAAAAAATGACAATATACGAACTAGAACCACAAGAATATAACTTAAAATTAGCAGAAGCTCTTAAACAAATTCCAGAATTTGAAATGCCAGAATGGGCACAATTCGTAAAATCAAGTGCAGGAAAAGAAAGACCAATTGATGACGAAAATTTCTGGCACAAAAGAACAGCCTCAATTCTTAAACAAGTTTACAAAAAAAATATTTTAGGAGTGAATAGATTAAGAACAAAATACGGAACAAAAAAAGACAGAGGAATGAAACCTGAAAGATTCAAAAAAGGATCAGGAAAAATAATCCGAACAATTCTACAGCAATCAGACAAGGCAGGATTCACAGAAATTGCAAAAGATATTAGGGGAGTAAAATCAAAAAAACCAGGAAGACAATTAACTCAAAAAGGAAAAGATTTTATGGAGGCAATAAAATGAGTGAATTAATTCCAGGGCTTATCACTAAAGACACAGGATCAGATTATAGGACAGATTATAATATACAAAAAATGAATGGAACAACATTAACTGAAAAAGATAGAAAGAAAGTATTAAGAAAATGCCCAGCAGGAACTATAGATGGAAATGTATTAACTTTTTGGACAAATGGCAGAATACAAGAAGATCAAACATTAGAAAATATAGGACAAGGAGGATATCGATTAACAGATATTAATTAAAATGAGCCCAATAAAAAATTCTCACAAAAAATCAAGACTTGCAACAGCAGGAAGAAGAACAAAATGGGCTCCAGTTTGGGCTGTATTAAAAAAATACGGAGTAGGTAAAAAAGTCCACCCCTCACATATGACAAGAATTAGAAGAACATGGAAAAGAACTAAATTAAAGATTTCTCCAAGAAAAATGAGAAAATCTCACTTCGGATAAAATGCCAGCTAAAAAACCAGAAGTCAAAATAGAAAAACTTGAAAGAGAATATGTAATCCCACTCAGAAGAAGATACAAATATGCTGTAAGATACAAAAAAACACCAAAAGCTGTAAAGGCTGTAAAAGAGTTTTTAGTAAAACACATGAAAATCTACGACCGAGATTTAAAAAAAATAAAAATCGACAAATTTCTAAATGAATACCTATGGTTCAATGGGATCAAAAATCCCCCTCATAAAGTTAAAGTTAAAGTAATCAAACAAGGAGATATTGTAAATGTGGAACTTATAGATTATCCAACTAAGTTAAAATTCAAAAAAGCACGTGAAGAAAAGCAATCAAAAGATTCAAAAGAAATTGTAGAAAAAAAGAAAACATTAATGCAAAAAGTAAAAGAACCGAAAGAAGCAAAGCCAGAAGACAAAGATAAAGATGGTGTCAAAGATAAAACAGACGAAAAAGAAAAAATAAAGGCAGGCGAAGAAACTGCAAACCAACAAGCAAAAGCTCAAGCAAAACAAATGAAACAATCAACAGGTGGAAAAACAAAAGAACCAAAAAGACCTGTTAGGCAAGCTTTACAGAAATAATTTTATTTTCTCTCAAATCTATCCTTATCCCTACCATGCTGTTTATCCATTTTTCTTTTCCAAACTTCATCTAAATCAATATCTTGAGAATTTGCCATACACGCAACCGCAAACATAATATCTGCAAGCTCATTCCCAATATCTGCCGTATCTTCTGGAGACTTTTTTGTCCGAGGCCCATAACGATTATTAACTTCCCGAGAAAGTTCTCCAACCTCCTCCATCATTTGAACCATAATAAATTCAGGAGAAAAATATTCTATTTTAAACTGAGAAACCCAGTCATGGACATCTTTTTGTATACTAAATTTCAAACCCATAAAAATATTAATTAAGTTAAATATATAAAATTAATTACAATCTATTATCTATGTTACAATCACTAATCTCAGACCTCCAATCCTTAGCAAACCCTGAGAAAGCAAAACATCTTCAAGGATTTTTCAAAACAAGAAAAGGAGAATATGGAGAAGGAGATATCTTTCTGGGAATTATAGTTCCCAAACAAAGAGAAATCGCAAAAAAATATAAAAATATTCCATTAAACCAAGTTCAAAAACTTCTTAATTCAAAAATCCACGAACATCGCATGACCGGATTAATTATTTTAACAAACCAATACAAAAAAGTAAAAATAAATAAATTACTAAAAAGACAAATTTATGAATTTTATTTAAAAAACACCCAAAATATAAACAACTGGGATTTAGTAGATATAACTTGCCACCATATTGTTGGAGATTTTGTTCTAAAAGATGGCTCTGACACCCTAAGAGATCTTGCAAAATCTCAAGATCTTTGGGAGAAAAGAATAGCAATGGTTTCAACTTATGCATTCATAAAACAAAAAAGATTAGGAGAGCCTCTTGCAATCGCAGAAATATTATTAAATGACAAACACGATTTAATTCATAAGGCAGTTGGATGGATGCTTCGAGAAATTGGGAAAAGAAATAAAAATATTTTAGAGCTTTTTCTCACACCACGATATAAAACAATGCCCCGAACAATGCTCAGATATGCAATTGAAAAATTCCCAAAAGAGGAAAGAAAAAAATATTTAAAAGGAGAAATATAAAATGAAAAGAATACTTGAACCAGAAATAATGGATGAAAAAGAACAATGTAAAGCATATGCTGAAGACCCTCCTTCAGATACAGATAAAAAAATTGCAGAACTTATCTCCAAAGAATATTCTAAAAACATCAAAGAGATTTTAGACATAGGTTGTGGACCTGGGCATGCAATAAAAAATATAATCAAAATTTTTCCCAAAGCAAAAATAACAGGGATAGATGATTCAAAATTTATGCTTAAATTTGCAAAAAAACAACTTAGTAAAAACACAACCTTAATACAAGGAAGAATCCCAAATCTCAAACTAAATAAAAAATTTGATTTAATAACCTCCAAATATTTACTCCATCATCTCCCAAACCCATCAATATTATGGGACTACATAAAAAAATATTCTAACCCCAAAACAAAAATTATAATTATGGATCTTTTTAGACCAGAATCTAAAAAAAAGGCTAAAGAAATAGTTGAAAAAGTTCGTCCAGAAGGACACCCATTGCATAAAAGAGATTTCTATTATTCATTACTTGCTGCGTTTACAGTAGAAGAAGTAAAAGAACAAATTAAACAATCAGAGCTAAAATTAAAAATAAAAAAAATTGATGAAAGAAATTTTATTGCTTATGGAGAAATTTAACCCTACTTTTTCAACATACCAAAAGCAGAATTAATATCCTTAATAGGATAACCTTTTGATTTTAAAAACCCCTTAACTTCTTTTTCAGATTTCCCATTAGATAAAGAATTCTTAACATAACCCTTTAATTCAACAAGATATTTCTCTTTTTTTTCTTGAGAAGGGGTCTTCTTAACTTCAACACTAATAGAAGCACTATTATCCATCAATAAATAATGAGTAAGTTCTTCACGCATGCTCTTATCAATATCCATTGGACGATTTATTGCTGTATAAAAAATTGTAAAATAAATAACTTTGATTGATTCCACAATTCTTCCATAAACTCCTCCAACCAAAAAGATTACATACAACATAAGAATTACAGGAACCCATGAAAAAGAAAAGCCAGCGATTGTAACCATGGTAACATTTGTAGCAAGAGAAATTAAATATCCCACTACTAATGAAAGAAGTAAAGCAACCAAATAAAGAATCCCAAATAAAGAACCAATAACCTTCCCAACAAAATCAATCCCAAAAACCCCTGCCAAACTTGCAGGAACATTATGCTTCAAAGATTTTATTTTAGGGATAACCTCCTTCAAAGACTTTTGTTCAATAACAACAGCAGGAACCATATAATTCTCAAGCAAATCCCAAACTTCCCTTAAAAACGCCAAAAAAATACTCATAATTATTGCCCCAACACCTTTTTTACCATGAGAACGACCTCTAGCAAAAGCCATCAAAAAATCAACAAAAGAAAGAAACCTTAACTGAGACTTAAACTTTTTTGTATGATCATGTGCATCTGCCAAACTTATATCCTTCCCTGAAATAGTATTATACACAATCCAACTTTGATCTGCCTTTTGTCTCATATCATAAAAATACTTAAACGGGAAAAGAATAAAAATTAAAAATAATAACACCAGAACTCCAAAGGCAATAAAAAAACCTCCTAAAAAAAAGGATAGAATAGAAAGGAAAAACAAAGTAGTCATAATTGAAGAAAAAATAGCAAGTTTTATTGTAGGTTTTTTAATATCTTCATCCTTCCCAATAACAGTAAAAGAATGCTTAATTAAATATCCTGTATCCTTTAACCTTTCTCCAAAAGATTTTTTCTTAAAAGTTTCAAACATAAAAATATATAAGAAAGAAAGTTTTTAAAGTTTTATGAAAACAGAATTCGCCATACTCAACATAGACAAGCCAGCAGGCCCAACAAGTTTCACAATTTCAAACTTTGTTAGAAAAAAACTAAATCTCAGAAAAACCTCCCACTTCGGAACACTCGATCCAAAAGTCACAGGAGTTCTACCAATCGCACTAAACAGAGCCTGTAAGCTAACAGGACACTTTCTAGGGCACGATAAAACATATGTTGGCATAATGAGATTCCACCAAGACATTTCAAAAAAGAAAATTGAAGAAGCAATAAAAAAGAAATTCCTCGGAGAAATAACCCAACTCCCTCCAATAAAATCCCGAGTAAAAAGACAAGAAAGACAAAGGACAATTCACTCATTTAAAATATTAGAAAAAAAAGGCAAAGATTTTGTGTTTAAAACAAAGGTTGAGGGCGGGACATATATTAGAAAACTCATAGACGATTTAGGGAAAGAACTCAAAACAGGAGCCCACATGCTTGAACTTCGAAGAACCCAGGCAGGGATATTCAATGAAAAAAAATCCATAACACTTTATGAACTTGAAAAAGCGATTAAAGAAAACACACTAGATAAGCACATTATTTCCGGAGAAAAAGCAATTCAAAAAATCTATCTAAAAATAAAAGTAAAGGACTCTTCAAAAAAACAACTTTTAGTAGGAAAACCAATTTATTATGAGGATCTAATGAAAAACCAAAAATTAGAAAAAGACCAAACAATTATTGCCTTTAACAAAAATAAATTTATTGGCATATATAAGGTAGTAAATGAAAAAGAAATTTTCGCAAAACCCTTATTTGTATACCAAGAAATAAAATGAAACACTTCATATATTTTTCACCAAGAGCATCAACATCAGGCAAAGCCCTCTCTCAAGGCAACCTAATGAAAGCAGGAAGAATCGACATCGCAATACACTCATTTATCCAAGCAGTTTATCTTTCTGAAGATTTCCGAGATGACGTAACATTTCATTTTGTATTTTATGGAATGCCAGACCCTCCAAAACACATTCAAATAACAGTAACACCAGAATTAGGCCTAAATAAAAGAGACATTGGGAAAATCCTTCAAAAAGCACTTTACAAATATAAGCCTAGAATAAAAAATGAAGTTTTCCCACAAATATTCATTGAAAAAAAGAATCTATTTAAAGTAATTGAAGAATTACAGGAACAAGGCAAAGAAATTTTCATTTTAGACAGAAGAGGAGAATCCCTTAGAAAAGCAAAAATACCAAAAGAACCTGTATTTTTAATTGGAGACCAAAAAGGCCTTCCAAAAATAGAACTCAAAAAACTCAAAAAAATAGCAACAAAAATCTCAATAGGCCCAAAGACCTACTTTGCCTCACAGGTTGTTGCGATTGTAAATAACGAATTGGATTTCAGAAATATTTAATAACTCTCCCCACTTTTCTAAAACATGAAAAAATCAGTCAGACTATATATTACCGGAACAGTTCAGGGAGTATTCTTCAGGCCATTCATAAAAGAAAACGCAGAAAAACTCAATGTAAAAGGATTCACACGAAATCTCGAAGACAGCCGAGTCGAAATTTTCATAGAAGGCGATTCTGAGCAAGTCAACAAAATGATCGAACTTTGCAAAAAAGGACCAAAACATTCTCAAATTAAAAAAGTGGAAATAAAACCTGAAAAATTCCAGGACTTCAAAGTTTTCAAAGTTTTACATATCTAAGATGAAAAATCTGAATAATATAATAATAACTTCAGACGGGATTATAGGAACAGAATTCTCTCAAGAGTTTATCGCAGAAAATTTTGCCAACAAAAGAGTCTTAATTGTAGATAATGGAACCACGAACAATAGCAATGCAAAAACAATACCTGAAAATATGAAAAAATTCCAAAAATACGGGTGTTTGATAGTTGACCAAGCCACATTAACAAATAACAACTTAAATGAAATATTTAATTATGATATATGCTATCTAATGGGAGGATTTATTGGAAATCTCTTAGACTTAATTCAAAACACAAACTTTGAAAGGAAAATAAAAGAATTCTTAAAAAAAGGTATATATATTGGAGAAAGCGCCGCAGGAATTATATTGGGCCAAGACATAGAATGGTATTTCGAATTAAAAAGAAATCCAAATCTTCAAAAAGTAAAACCAAAATACAATGCCGAATTTAAATCATACAAAGGGCTAGAACTAATAAATGAAATAATATACCCTCATTTTGACAAAGAAAACGAATCAACAAAAAACGTAATAAAAAAACATGCGATCCCATTAAATGACGGAGACTATATATTAAAGAATTTTAATAGCAAATAAAATGATATACACAAACTCAGATGGCGGCTCAAGAGGAAATCCCGGACCAGGAGCAATTGGAGTCATAATACGAGAAGATGGAACAATCTTAAAAAAAGAAAGAAAATTTATAGGAGAACAAGTCACAAACAACGTAGCAGAATACAATGCACTCATCCTAGCACTTGAACTTGCATCAGAATTCACAACACAAGAAATTACATGTTTAATTGACTCAGAACTTGTAGTAAATCAACTACTCGGAGAATATAAAGTCAAACATCCAAAAATGAAAGAACTTTTCCTTCAAGTCCAAAAACTCCAAGACAATTTCGAAAAAGTAATATATCTACATGTAACACGAAATGATAGATTTCAACAACTTGCCGACGAATTAGTTAATGATGAATTGAACCGTAGAGGTTACAATAAAAAGATTTATTTTAGAAAAAGATAATATTATAAATTAAAAATTCTTCTATAAAACATGTCACGTCAAGAACAAATCATCAATGAAAGATTAAGAAAATTAAAAGAACTTAAAGAACAAGGAATAAATCCCTATCCTCATAAATTTGACAAAACACACTCTACGGGAGAAATATTAAAATCCAAAATAGGGACAAAATTAAAAACAGCAGGTCGCTTAATGACTCAAAGAAACCTCGGGAAGATAATCTTTGCGAAAATACAAGATTCTCAAGGGCAAATCCAAATAGTTTTACAAAAAGAAAAAACCCCTAAAAAAATTCTTGAATTATTCAAAAAATATGTTGACACGGGAGACATTCTCGGCATAGAAGGAAAAACATTCAAAACCAAAACAGGAGAGACTTCAATCCTCATAGAAAAACTAAAAATTCTCTCAAAATCAATCCTTCCACTACCAGAAAAATTTCACGGGCTTCAAGATAAAGAAGAACGTTATAGAAAAAGATATTTAGATTTGATTATAAACCCAGAAGTTAAAGAAGTTTTCAAAAAAAGAGCAGAGATAATTAATACTATAAGAAATCTTTTAATAAAAGAAGGCTTTATGGAAGTAGAAACCCCAACACTACAATCAGTTTATGGAGGAGCATCTGCAGCACCTTTCATGACCCACTTAAATGCACTAGATATAAATCTCTACTTATCAATCTCTCCAGAACTTTATCTTAAAAGATTAATTATTGGAGATATTCCTAAAGTATTTACCATATGTAAGAATTTTCGGAATGAAGGAATAGACTTTCAGCATAACCCAGAATTCACAATGATGGAATATTATTCTGCATACGACAACTATGAATATCATCTAAAGTTTACCGAAAACTTATTCAATCTTTTAATAAAAAACCTTAAACTAAAAGATGAAATAGAATATCGCGGGAAAAAAATAAAAATTAAACCCCCCTTTAAAAGAATAAAATTCAGAGATCTTCTTATTAAGGAAATAGATATAGACATAGATAAATCAAATAATTTTGAGAAACTTAAAAAAGAAATAACATCAAAGAAAATTCAAGGGATAGATATAAAAAAATGCCTCCATTACGGGTCACTACTTGATGAGTTATACAAAAGAGTTGCTAGGCCAAAAATAATCCAGCCGACCTTTTTAACACACTATCCTGTGGAAATGATTGCTCTCGCAAAAAGGAATGAAAAAGATCCAAGCAAAATAAATTCAGTACAACTTTTAATTAATGGTGCAGAAATAGTAAAAGCATACGATGAATTAAACGATCCTTTAGATCAAGAAAAAAGATTAAAAGAACAAGCAGAACTACTTAAAAAAGGAGATGGCGAAGCTATGCCTTATGATGAAGACTTTATCGAAGCTCTAAAGCACGGAATGCCTCCAACTGCCGGATATGGCTTAGGAATAGATAGAATTACAATGTTGCTTACGGGACAAGATTCAATTAGAGATGTAATATTATTCCCTTTTATGAGACCTGAAGGGAAAAAATAAAATGACCTCCCTAATTATAAAATCAAATATTAGAAAAGCTGTAAAAGAACTTGACAAAGAGAACTCAGTCTCCAGCGTCGCTGACGAAGTTGAACGAGAACTTGAAAAAAAAGCAGAAGAAATTCTTCTACAAGCAATCAAAAGAGCCAAAGAAAATAATCGAAGAACAATTCAAGCTAGAGATTTATAAAAAATAAAAAAAATAAAAAAAATTTAATTTATCTACTTGCCCCAAAACTTGAACTTTCCAAAAAATCCGCCTTTTCTTTGCCCTTCGCCTTGCTTCATTCCATTACCTTCACCAAGATTCTTTTGGCAGCCCTCAGGTTTCATTTCAGACATTTGTTCTTTAAGTTCTTTAACTGTTTCAAAATCATCATTTTCCCAAGCTTCTTTCAATTCATCTTGAACTTCTCTCATCTCAGACATTTGAGAATGTCTTTCAACAATCTTTGAGAATCTATCCTCAGTTAATTGAGACTCCCTTAAAGATTTCCATTCAGAAAAATCTTCAGACTCAATAGCTTCTTGAACTGCGTCTCTATGTGCTTGCATCTCTACTTGTTCTTCTTCAGTTAAATCCGCCATACATCCTTGACCTTGCATCCCTTGCCCCATTCCAGGCATAGCAGCAACCATTCCAACTCCAAGAAGTGCAACTGTAGCTAAAACAAAAACACTCATCATTAATTTATTCATTTTTTTAACCTCCCTAATTTAATTTTCATACTAACCAAAATAAAACTTTCTTTAAAAACAAGGTGGACTTAAAGTCCATTTAACTTATAAATTTAAATATTCATTTCAATACATAATAAAATGCCAATAAATCATTTAACTGGGAGAGCAATCGAAGGAACCTGCAAGGGTCTCGGAAAATTAACAAAACTAGGACTTGGAACCGAAATTTTTTATTCATTTATAATTATTATCTGCAGCTTAATGATTTATTTTGGAACAAGAGAATTATACCAACTAACCAAACACAAAGGAATCAAGTACTTTCGACTATCTTTTTTATTCTTCGCACTTGCTTATTTTTTCAGATCTTTTATAAAAATAGTTTTACTTTATTTTGACAAACAAGAAATAAGAACCATCCTACCCACATTCGGGAACATAACTCTATTCATATTTGTATATTTTAGTGTAATGGCAATTTTCTATCTTCTCTATAGTGTAATGCATAAAAAATGGGAAAAACAATACACAATTTATTTATTTCATTTCATAGCAATTATAATTTCCATAATAATGACATTATCCGGGTTTCCACTCTACCTATATCTTCTTCTTAATTTAGCACTCCTTATCTTCATAGGATTTATAGTCTATACCTCCTACCATCAGTCTAAAAAAAAGAAATCTCTTAACTTATACATTATCTACTTACTACTTTCTATTTTCTGGATTCTCAACATCCTAGATATAATAATCCCAAACTTTTTCCAAACATTCCAATTATTCATCTACCTAGCCTCTTCAGGAATTTTCCTTGCAATGCTCTATAAGGTTATTAAAAAAGTGGGCTCTAATTAAAATGAAAAGAAACAAACTAGAAATAATCAAAGATATACTAAAAATAATTCAAAACAATAAAAAATCGATACGAATAACTCCACTAATACGAAAATCAAATTTATCTTCAAAAAGATTTTATGAATATTTTAAAGAAATGATTGAAAAGGGATTAATAAAAGAAACAAATAATTCAAAAATAAAGGAAATTCAAATCACAGAAAAAGGACAAAAATATTTAGAAAGATTTAATGCAATTATTAGTTTTATTGAGGAATTTGATTTATAAAAATATAAAAACTCCACCCCCTTATTTCTAATATGAAATCTCCAAACAAAGAAGAAATCATGAAAAGAATCAAAGAGGCAGGAGATCCAGAAAATTATGAAACATCCTGGGAAAAAGGAATACCAAAATCTAAGAAAAAAACAAATATTAAAAGAGGTGGAAATGCTAGAGCCCAAGGAGGAAGGTTTGAATTAAAAGTCAGGAAAGACCTAGAAGATAAAGGAAGAATCATAGACAAATGGTCAAACAACGTAGACCTTGAACAAAACAAACTAAATCCTGCAAAAAGAAAATATAACCCTTTCGCCAAAGCCCTCACAATCGGAACAGGATTCCCAGACTTTATCTCAATTAAACATATTAGCAAAAACTCATATAGTGTTATTGGAGTAGAGGTTAAAATGAATGGAATGCTCTCAAAAATAGAAAAACAAAAATGCGCTTGGTACTTACAAAATAAAATATTCTCTCAAATTTGGATTGCAAAAAAAGGAGAAAAACGTGGGCAAATTGTATACGAAGATTTCAAAGAAAAATATAAAGACAAGTATAACAATCTTTATGGAAAATACTGACTTTCTATAGCGAAGTGGAGGTTATTGTCAAGCACAACAATCTTTAAAATTATTTATTTCCTCTATAATTCATGAAAAAAGAGACCATATTAATCCTAATTCTACTTATGATTCCAATTCTCTCAGCAACCTGCGAAAATAATCAGATAGACATCAACACAGCCTCATTGACCGACCTAGACAAACTCACAGGGATAGGCCCAGCAAAGGCACAAGCAATAACCGACACAAGACCCTTCAACAACATAGATGAATTAATCAATGTATATTGAATCGGGCCAGCCACATTGCAAAAAATAAAAGATCAGGAATTAGCCTGTGTAGAAGAAGAAACCCCTGAAAGCCCTCCAGAAGAAACCACAAAAAACACCCAAGAAGACCAACAAAATTCTAAAGAAGAAATAACCCCAACAAAAAAAGAACCAAAGCCCCCAACAATCTCAGAATCAATAAAACTTTCTCCAAAAGATATAAAAACTGAAAACAACAATGAAAAATTATACAAAAATAAATATTAAATATATGGATTGATTATATTCAGTATTTTGATTATATTTTTGCTTCTCTTAAAAAAGAGAAATTTTAAAACCGAATTTGAATAAAATGGCGAAACAAGTAGAAACTGAAATAAAAACAAAACAAAATATCCTAGCAATAATGATAATAGAAGTAGTTGGGAAACCTCCAGAACATTTACAAAAAGCACTAGAGGATATAGCAGATAAAATAAACCAAGAAAAAGGGATAAAAGTTCAAAGCAAAAAAATTCATGAACCAAAACCTCTTGAAAAACACAAAGAATTTTTCTCAACATTTATGGAAGTTGAAATCCTCGCAGACCATATTTTGGATTTAACAAGAATCATGTTTGTATATATGCCTTCAAATATAGAAATTATAAAACCAGAATCAATTTCTATTTCAAACAACTACCTAAATGAAATACTTAACGAAACAACAAGAAAAATGCATCAATATGACGAAACTGCAAGAGCACTAAAAGCTCACACAATGAGAATGGAAAAACATATTCAAGAAAATATGCCTAAAAAAGAAGAGAAAAAATAATTACCGAACGCCCTTACCAGCACCCTTTCTACCAACTCCTAATAAACTAACCTTCCTCTTCGCACCACGATATCTAAATTTAAAAAACCAAATTAAAAAACCAAAAATAAAAGCGATAAGAATCCATCCAAAAATTTTTATAAATGAACTACTTTCTTCTTTAACACAATCCGCCAAACAACATCTAACATCTGTATCAATTTCAAGGCCATCACATTCTTCATTGTCCTCGCACTTAGTTCCATTAATCTCAGCACAAGTTTCCCAAGCCTCTTCTTCCTCTTCAACAACTTCCTCTTCTTCAATAATTATAATAATTTCTTCTTCCTCTTCTTCTTCAGTTGCATTTACTTCATCAGAATTTTTAATTAAATAAACAGGAATATTATAATTCAATCCCCCAGAACTCAAAGAAATAGTATTCAAAGAAGACTTAGTTACATTGCCAAATTTAAAATCAATTTTCTTTTTCTCTCCAGATTTTAATTCAACCGAATCTCCTCCTATAATTTCTTCTTCCTTATCCTCTCCTCCAAAAAAAGAATCCCAAAAACCTTCGTCCTCATTCTCTTCTTCAACTCCTAATTCAAAACCCGAAAAACTATCATAAGAAATCTCAATCTTCCCAGCTTGCAAATTCTGAACTTCCAAATAAAAACTTTCATTAGAAGAAACAACCCCAGGATTAACAGAAAAAATAGCACTCTTATTTGAAATCGAAAATTCCCTTACAATATTTTCCTCACTTATATCTTGCCCAACATAATATTCTACATCTTCAATTGAAATTGAATAATTATCTTCATAAGAAGGAATCAACGCATAAATATAAAATTCATCTTCAATATTAAAAATCTCAAACTCCATCGGAACCCTCATATGTCTTCTATAAAAAAACACATTATCCTCAGAAACAGAACCAATAAAATTACCAGACAACTTAGTGATTAAAGTTTCACCTTTATCATAATTTTCTCCAACATTAAAATCAACAGCCAAACCTAAAGGCAAAATCAACAAAAACAAAAAACCAACCACCAAAATTTTATTTAACATAAAATAATTAGGAAATTTAAGATTATAAACTTTATTGCCCCATATCTTTTAGCTTCTTAAGAACATCATCCACTTCACCCTGAGGCCTTCTCATCGGTCTTCGCGGAGGCATTGGCCTTCTTTGAGCAGAAGGTGGTAAAATCTTTCTTTGCCCCATAGGACGGTTTTGAGGAAACATAGGAGGTCCTCGAGGCCCAGGACGACCACCAGTAGGCCCTTTCTTCTTTCCACCAAACTTAGATTTTATTTTGAGAAATAATATTCTTAATTTATCTCTAAAAACAATACCTAAGATAACTAAAATAATCAATCCCAATAAAACAAAAATCCACCAGTAACTCCCACCCGAAGGATCATCACTTGTTACACAACAAGGATCTGAAGCATAAGCGCAAGTAAGAGCTGAATTTTTAGTTTCTCCAGAAAGGCAATCACTAACCCTGCAAATTCCTCCACTTGGAACACAAGTTGCAGTATCAACTACAATAGTCTGGCAAGAACCAGCAATACAACAAGACTGCCCAGCAGATAAATCAGTCGCACTTGAAGAAGTTGAACCACTACAAGTTTCATCTGAACTACAAACAACTCCACCCTCATCAAAACAAGTTACAGTTTCAACATCAAGACTACAACACTGCAACATTCCAGCACATTGATAATTCTCATTTAAATTCAAACCAACACAACTAATAGGGGAAAGGCAATAATACCCACTAGTAATACAATTTAATTTTCCCCCAGTACCATTAGTATCTCCAGGAACATTCCCATTATAAGAAAAATCCCCCCAAAAAGAATATAATAAAATTGCCGTATCTAATGTGCTCCCCCAACATCCATCATCAGATTGAACACCGTCACTAAAAAGCCATTGCTTTGCCTTATCAACAGAAGAATCACTAGAAGGCAATCCCAAACCAGCAATTCCAGTATCATAATATTTAGTAAAAATATCTCCAAACTGGTCCCAATAACCATCTGTAGTTTGTTTTAAAATTAAATCATTTCTAAAATCTCCGTAGCTTGTTAAAGAATATAAAAAAGATTCAGGAAAATATTTTGTGTTAGCAGAATCTTCTGAGAAAACAATTAAATAGGGCATAAAAGAACTAACATCTTCTCCAAAATACTTCAAGACCATTGCAGCCCACAAACTTCCTTCATAATCACAAGAACTTCCTTGAGCAAAACATAATGAATTAACTTGCTCTGTAGTAGATTCCCCTGCAGCCATTGAAGTTGATTTCATAGCAACATGAATTATTCCTTCGCCAGATTGTTTCTTAAATAATAAAGTTGTTAAAAAAGATTTATCACAATTAGTTGTAAAAACTTCGCTAAGGCAACTATCATCTATCTTAACATAATAATCAGAATAAATCCCAGCAGAAGCAGATAAACAAGAAGAACCGCCTGCAACTGTCAAAGTTCTATCATTCTCTATTGTTACTGTCGCTGTTCCACCACTCCAACCAACCTCACATATTGCCGAAGCCCCTTCTTCAACAGGAGCATCAATTTCTAAAAACCAATCAAGACCATCTGCAGTTTTATTTTGATCTAAAAGCCAATCCACAGAATCAGAAACATCCCCTCCAACATCATCTAAAGCTAAAACACTTTGTGCAGTATATTTAATGCTTGTTCCAAATCCATTTGACCAATATAAACTATTTATCATATCTGCCTCAATTTCTTCTTGACATTGGCCCACAGTCAACAAAGAAAACGCCCTCGTATCTGGTCTAAGAGCACTACAACTTTCATTTGTTCTTCCTTCAAGGCACGAATGTGCATTATTAATTCGATCAGTATCTGTTAATTCATCTTCGGCAACCACAAGAAACATACTTAAAATTACAACCAAAAATAACACTCCGAAAATCACACTTCTTTTTCTCATATTAACCTTAGACAAATTCAGTTTATAAATATTATTATTTAGAAACTTTCTTTTTAACTTCCTTCTTTTTACTAACAACCTTCTTCTTACTCTTTGGCGCCATCTTAACCTGATTCTTTTCCATTAAACTTTTTCTAATAACATAATTAACAGGATTCTTCGCAAACTTACAAAAATCACCTGGCTGACAAACTCCAATTCCTTTGTAAAACTCTTTGCAATTAGGAGGCATAATAGGTTTTTTCTTATAACTCCAACTCAACTGCGCTTTAATATAACCCTCCTTCAATGCAACTTTATTTTTTTTATTCCAATCATAAATTCTCTGTTCTAATTCATCTCTATCCATCCCAACAGAACGAAATAAATTAAGCAAAACAAATACAGCTCTCTTTCTCCCATCATCAATCCCATTCAAAATAGTCTGAACACAAGGAGGGAAATTCTTCTCAGACAAATTATCTAATTTAATAGTCTTAAATTCAATATTCTTTTTTTCTTCTTTCCCTATATTTTTCTGGCTCCACCAATCCAATGCAGCAGTTAATAATTCTCTTGCCTCTCCTTCTTTACAATCTGGAACAAAATTTTTAATTTTAATTTTCATTGGATCAGCATCTTTAAGTTCAAAAGTTTCAATTTCTTCCCTACTTAAAACAACAGAAGACAAACTAGTTTTCTCATGCAAAGAATAAGGCATCCTAAACAAATGCCGAGGAGAAACCAAAACCAAATCAGGAATAACTTCTTCAGAAGATTTGTAATCACGGATATATTTATTCGGAGTAGTCAACATTGTGATCTCTTTCACAACTTGAGCATTCGCCTTTTCAGAAATATATTGCAAAAGAATCCTCGGCCATTCAGGAAACATATCAGAAGTTTCCACCCCATTCACAATTTTCGGAAACGCCTTCCAAGGAACAATCAAATGAAAACCCTTAGATCCAGAAAACTTAACTCCAACATTTTTCAACCCATGAAACTTCAACACATTAAAAATAGCAAGAGTCATAATTTTAGAATAATCAATATATTTAGAATCAATATCTAAAATAAGGTCCCATCCAATTCGCAAATCATTTGACTGCTTCTCATTCATCCCAGTTTCAATTTTAAGTGGGTCTTCCCATAATTCTTCTGAACAATGAAAACTTGTCGCCCCTTTTTTCACAAACGCAATAACATCCCCAGGATACTCCAAAGTATCTGGCCGCTTTCCAAAACCCTCAAAATACCTCGGCGAAATCTCACGATACCGCGCAAAATCAAACATCACCTTTTGCACATCCTTATTAGAATAATATAACTGAATAATATCTCGAATCCTCTTCTCCTTTACGCCCATTTCTTTCTTCTCATCCATAGAGCACAAAACACACATTTCTTTATATAACTAATTCTATACTCCATAATAACAATTAATTTAAACTAACTCAAACTTCAAACAATATGAAAATCAAACTTGATAACCCCATACTACTTTCTAAGGCAGTTGACCTAATCTCAGACTTAGTTACAGAAGTAAGATTAAAAGTAAATGATTATGGGATGAGTATAACTGCAATGGACCCTGCGAATGTGGCCATGATAGGATATAAGCTTCCAAGAACAGCTTTCTCACAATTTGAAGCAGGGGAAGAAACACTTGGAGTAAATCTAGACAATTTGAAAAGAATATTAAAAAGAGCAGGAACAAAAAGCTCATTAATTTTAGAAAAACAAGAAAACAATTTGAACATAGAAATCCAGGACAGAATAAAAAGAAACTTCAGCCTAGCATTAATTGAAATCGACTCAGAAGAAAAAGAAATACCAGATTTAGAATTCAAAGCCCACATAGAAATAAACTCAGTTGATTTAATTTCTTCAATAGAAGATTGCTCAGTTGTCGACGACGCTTGCTCATTTATTGTTGAAGAAGACAAATTCATAATTCAGGCCAAAAACCTAAATTCAGCAAGATCCGAATTCTCTAGCGACGAAGCACAAATAAAAGGAGAAAATTCCAAAGTTAGATACAGTTTAGAATATCTTCAAAAATTCGTAAAAGCATCAAAACTTTGTGACAAAACATATCTTCAATTTGGCTCAGACCATCCATTAAAAATGGACATTCAAGTTGGTGCAATGAGTTTAACTTTTATTCTAGCTCCGAGAGTTGAGACAAACGACTAAAATGTTTCCACAAAGCATATATTTTTTATATACTCCTCCAAATCACGGCTGAGGTGTTTTTGGACAAGGAATATGTCCAGATCCAACATGCTTTCCCAAACACTTTTATAGACATTATAAAATTCCAAGAGAAAGATATGATGAAATTTTTCAAAAACTTATGAAAGTGCAAGACAAACTTGTTGAAGAGAAAATATTTCCTACCAAAAAAAATGAAGATAAAATTTTTCCGAAATTAGAAGATTTGTTAAGAAATTAAATCAACGTCCCAACCACAATTATTATTTATTTCATAATTCAATCCAATTCATAATTAGCTAATTTTTTCTTCCATCCTTTATGAATTTCTTTTATACCATATTTTTTCTTTTCTTGTCTAAATATTTTCCTCGCTTTACTACAAATTGGATTCTCTCTAGGCAAATCTTTACAATACCTATATTCTGATTCAACTCCATCCATCAATTTTCTATTCGGTTTAGATATCTGAACAATATCAATAACTCCATTATTTTTATCATCATAAACATTAAATTTTGTCTGTCCAGGCAAAGTCCAAGCCCTGTGAAGAACAAGAGATCTAGGTGAAGAAGAATCTTTGTGCAAATAATATGAAAAATTTTTAAATTTCCATCCATCTTTATAAAATTCTGCAGAAGAAGGCTTATCTAAACATCCTGAAAAAAGTGGCAAAGCCATAGATAATAAAATAGGTAATAAAAGTGACTTTCTCATAATCAATTTAAAAAAATCTTGTTTAAAAGAATTATTGTGATATAGTTTTCTATATCAACGCCCCAACCCGCTCCCTAAAAATCTCAAAATCCTCTTCCCGAACCTGCGCACCAACAGCATTGTCATGTCCTCCTCCTGTAGCCTCCAAGCCTTCCAAGGCCTTCAAAATAATTTTCTTAACATTCTTCCCTCTTGCAGAAATATTAATCTTCGCTCCCTTAACATAAGCAACAACAGTCATCTTTTTAGGAAACATATAATATAATTCATTTGACAACTCCCCACTAATACTCAAATCTCCAGAATATTTAAAAAACAAAAACTTATCTTTACGATTCTCCAACGCCCTCTCTAATAATAATTGATATTTTTTATTAATAAAATTATATCTCTCATGCAAACGCCTATTCTTTGAACTTTCCTCTAAAACCTCATACGGAGATTTAACCTTAATTAAAAAATTAAACATATTAACAACATTTGTCATCGTATCTTTCAACCCTGCACTAAGCATTTTTCCAACATCCCCAATCCTGGAATTATAAACAACTTCAAAAGCAATTTTAGTATCAACCCCCAAGTCAGGATATTTTTTCAAAAACTCTTTATAAAAATCCGGCAAATAATTATCTGCGCAACAACCAACAACAGCCAACCAAAGATCCTCTTTCTTATTTGTAACTTGATAACACAACGCAGTCACAGGCTCACTAGATTTAACCTTATTAAAAACAGGATTATAATAATTCACAAACTCTGGAATATCCAACTCAGAACCATTTAAATCATGATGGTCAATCCAAACAACAGGCAAATTCACTTGCTCAATTTCTTTCCAAAATTCTTCTGAAACAACAGGCTTATCTAAAATAAAAACATAATCTGCATTCAACTCTTGCACTTTGCGAAAATAATTTGCATCTAACGCAGGATACGATTTAATCGCAACACCTTTCCCCCTACCAATAAACCTTTGTAATAAAAGAAAACTGCACAAACCATCCTGATCATTATCAAAAAAGAAAACAGGCCTCTGCGCTTTTTCAAGATGCTCACGAATTTCTTTAACTTGCTTAAGAGTTAACATGGGAAATGCAAAAGATTCTCCTTATTTAAAGTTTCTTCCCAACCATAATCTTCTCCCTCAAATTAACAATTTCCTCTTTAAAAAAATCAACAGTTTCTTCTTTTTCAAAAATTTCCGAAAGCTCTTCTCTATTTGCAGAAAGAATATTTTCTAAAATTCTAAATCTCAAGACAAGGGTCTTAGTTTGAAACGCAGAAAGATTTGTTTTATCTAAAAGCCTAAAACCCTTAGGAGAAATAGGTTTATCATGAAGTTCTTCAAAAATCATTCGAGAAACATTCGAAGTTTCTAATAAAAAATCAAAATCCATCTTATCTAAAATTCTCAAAATTTGTGCAGAATTAGATTCAAAATAATCCTGGAATAAAATAGATTTTTCCTTCCCAAAGGAGCTAGCCAACTCTTTCAATCTCATATTAACCATAAGCCCCTCTCTTCCCAGCTCAATCAGATATCTCTTAACCTTATCAGAAATTCTTTTAAAAATTTCAATCTTCTGAACAATTCTACAAACATCATTAATAGTAACTAAATTATTAATTTCAAGCACATTAAAATTAGTCAATAAATCATCAAAATCTTCTTTTTGTTTTTCTAAAATTTGCAAAGTTTCAGCAGCCCTTCTTAAAATCTCAGAAATCCGAGCAAGCTCATATCGGAGATCCCCATAATAAAGAGTGATCTTATTTTTCCTTTCAGAAACAGCAATGGTAATCGCCCCTGCATTTTTAGCAGTTCTCTCAGCCGCCTTATGCCGTGTCCCAGTTTCTTTAGTAGTTATCCCCATATCTGGAAACAAAAGAGTATTTGCATACAAAATCTTTTTACCATCTCCAGAAAGAATAATCGCCCCATCCATCTTTGCCAACTCCACCAACTTCTGCGAACTAAACTTAGCATTAATTCTAAAACTCTTTTCAATAATTTCCTCAGTAAACTCATTTTCAAAAACAAGAAGCGCACCCATTCGCGCATTAAGAAGATCATCTAACGCAGACCTCAACGACGTTCCCGGCGCAAACATTCTCAAAACATCTTCAAAGCTTTTCTCTTTCATCGGTTTTTTTTCTTCCATAGCTAAAAATAGATTCAGAATTATTTAAATATTTATGTATTGAATTAGTTATTCAACAATTTCAACACCAATTTTCTCCAAATCACAAAAATCACTTCCAAAATTATAAGCCCCTGCATTAAGAAAAACCAACTCATCTCCAACCTTAGGATTTTCTAAATAAACTTTATATCTAAACAAATCTAATGAACAAGGAGTCACACCTTTAATCACATAAGAAGAACCTTTCTTTAATTCATTTTCAACAAGCAATTTCACAGGAACAATCAAAGCATCCATATCAGAATTATAAACCGACGCATTAACAATAATATTATTCTCATAAATTCCAATTATTTTTGTAATCAACTTTCCAGCGGGCGCAGCAATAAATCTCCCTGGCTCAATCATCAAATCAATTTCCTTCTCTCTAAGAAAATTCCTCAACTCTCTAATCTTCTCATAAATCGACTCAAACACATTAACATTTGTATTTGCATATTCTGAAGGCAATCCCCCCCCAATATTCAAAACATCAATCAACTTCAAATTATCAACGTCAATCATATCTTCAAATTCATACTTCAAATTCCACTCCGCCATATTCTGCGTCTTCCGATGAAAATGAACTCCCAACTTTCCAATCTTAGAATTCCCTCGCAATTCCTTCAATTTCTTATTAACGAAATCCGAATTCATTCCAAAAACAAAATACTTTTCTGTTCTAATAGTATTTTCCTTCAATTTCATCCTCAATAAAACATTCGCCCTAAAATCATTCTTCTCTAAAAAATTTTCCAAAATCTGCAAATCATTTTTATTATCAACAACAAACCAATTTATTCCTCTAACAATTAAATCCCTAATCTTAACTTCATCCCACGCCTGCGCAAAAAACAAAACCCTAGAAACATCCAGAACATTCTTCAACTCATTTTCAATATGAATACTAAATCTACAATCTGTTTTTTCTTCAAGAATTCCTGTAACAACAGGATTTGTTTTAGAACTATAACTCACAACATCACACAAACTTTTAACTTTTTCATATTGTTCTAAAACTTTTGATTTTGAAATTTGAAATTTAGGTTTCATTTTCTAAGAATTATTAATTTGCCTTCGCTTTCCAACTTCAACAAATGATCTAATGCATTATTTATTTTAAATTCTTTGAAAACATCTACTTTTTTTTCAGAAACAAAATCATCACTCCAAGAAGTCTGTCCTTCAAAAAAATCCATTCCAGAAAGTTTGTAAATTGAACCCCCTCCTGAAGCATATCTTTCATCTAATGCCCCCCTATATTTTTCTTTAACCTGGGGCATCCCTTTCTGAGTCCTACTAATTTGACAAGTCATATCTCCCCCATACCTTCTAACAAAAAGAGCAGCCATCACAGGATCTTTTGCAGCATAAACCCATTCTCTTCCATGAGTTGAAATTCTTGATTCAATTAAAATTAAATCTTGCCTAGGAGATCCATGATAAACATATTTATTTTTCTCTCTAAAAAAATCCCAAAAAGACATCATAACAAACTCTCCTTCTTCAACTCCTCCAAAGCACTAATCATCGCCAAGGGGAACATAATTGTAACATCACCAAGAACAGTCGCAACATCTGAATCATCTTTAACTTTTCCCCACGACTTCGCTTCATCAGTAGTCGCACCAGACATAGACCCAGAAGTCTTATGCGCAGTAGTCATATACAAAGCATACTCTGCCCCTCCATTAAGCAACGTCGCCAAAATCGCATGATGCTTTGAAATAGAACCACCCAAAGAAATCACCGCCTTTTTCTCATCATAATTTGTACTCAATAAAATATTCCCAAAATCTTTCACAACATCAACAACAAAATCCCTATGCTTTTGCTGAAATAAATAAAGATGAAAACCAAAAGCCCCATCAGTAATCGCCGGACAAAAAATCGGAACATTATTTTTAGCTGCTTGATATAAAATAGAGTTGCCCCTAGTAGAAACTTCTTCAGAAGTTTCTCGGGGGCTCGAAGAGCTACTAGCACCTCCTTGGTGTACACCCTTGGGTGCGAATCCCTCCCCAATCTTCAAACCAATCTCCCTCAACAATTCAGAAACAGCCCAATTCTTTTTCTTCAAATACAATTCCTCCAACACAGGATTAATCCAATCTTCAAATTTCATATAACTTTCATTATTAATTAACAAATTTCCAACACGATTAATTCCCTTCTCATGCAATTCAACATCATCACTCTCAAACTTTCCAATAGAAAATTTATCCCCAAAACTTTTCATAATATCTTCCTCAATCCCTCCAACAGTTGTAACTAAAACATCAGCCATTCCAAGCTCAACAACCTGTGCAAAAAAACCACGCAACCCAGAAGTCACCATATTAGAAGTAAAAGTCAAAAAAATCTTCGCACTATTTTTCTTCATCTTCACAATCAAATCAGCCGCCTTCGCCAATTCCACGCTCTGGAAACCAATATTCCGCATAGCCCCAACTAAATCCACAACAGACATACCTTCAGTCCACTTAAAATCTTTTACAGTAACCATTTTAGAATTCAATCTAGATAATTAATTAGGGATTGCCAAACAACCAAACTTATCTAAATTCATAATTTTCAAAAAGAAACCCCATTTTTAAAAGTAACTATTACAACAACATAATCTTTTTAAACCAAAACTCTCTTAAAAAAATACAATGAACAAATGGCTAGAACTTTTACTTGGATTAATTCTCCTTAATGGAGTCATAATTCTCGCATGGTACTCTGGAATGTGGGGCGGAGCATTTTGGAACTTCAAACACGCTGCTTGGGAATTCTTCAAAGGCGGATTAGTTTGGTTTCTAATTATGATAGGGCTTCTTTTCATCATGCTTGGAATAAGTGACTTGAGAGAATAAATTATCTTTTTAAAATTAATTGAAGGTGTTTCTTAAATTTTTCTTAGATTATTCTTTAATCATCCACTTAAGAAAATCAAACTTCCTTCTATAATTCCTGCAATAATTAATAGGGGAACAACCACATACAAGAAAACCCTAAGCCCATTCCAAAAGAAATCTCTAAAAGACTTTGATTTATTTTTCTGAAAAACAAAACTTCCAAATTTCATCCCCATTCCTAATGAAATAAAAATCGCAGGCAATTCAAAAATGCCATGAGGCAAAAGCCTAAACAAAGTCAAAAACCCATCTGCTTCAACAGCTATAGCACCAACAAACCCAAGAAGATATCCATTTGCAACAGCAGCAATCACCGGGAAAATTCCCAAAGCAAAACCAAAAAGAAAACCAATAAAACTACTCTGCAAATTATTAAAGAAAATAAAACCAACCAATTCCGCCTGGGACATCCCTTCTGTTTGAGCAATTAATTCTTGAATAAAACTCATAATCTGTTCAGTAATCTCAGCCGAAGCAGGAACAAAAAAACCAATCAATGCAAACAAAACAAAAATTCCAATAATAGAATAAATTTGAATTTTACATTCTTTAAGATAATCCCAACAAAGTTCGTATTGCTTTTTCAAATTAAATTTCATCCAAACATCCCCCCCAATCTCGCAATCTTCCTCGGAAATTTTCTCCTTAAATAAAATCCAAAAATCAAACCAACAATCAATCCTCCAAGATGAGCACTATTCCCAATAGGAAGATCAACAAAAAATCCAATAATTGTTAATGGAACAATTGCAACAATAGGCAACAACCACATAGGCAATTCAATAGGAACTGCAAATTTCCTAAAATTAGTATTAGGAGAAAAAATAGCAAAAATCATTAACAAAATTAAAACATTCACAACCGTGCTCACAACTGTAATTACACTTGCAGGTAAAAATGCAACCCCCATAACTTCAACAATAATTAAAATCAAAGGGCCTGCAATTAAATAAATTCTTGAAAAAGGAACCAAAACTGCCAATACCCCCAACAAACCAAAAATTGCCCCCGAAGCCCCAACAGCTGGAATTTCCATTCCTCCAAATATAAGTGTAGATAAAATATAAAATATTCCTCCAATTAAACCAGCCACTAAATAAACCCAAAAAAATCTTTTCCTTCCGATTACCTTCTCTAAAAATCTCCCAACAAAATATAATGAAAACATATTAGCAAACAAATGAAAAAAGCTTCCATGCATAAACATCGAAGTCAAAAAAGCCCACAAACTTTTTCCAGCTAAAATAAGCGACGGCGTCAATGCAAAATTATTAATTAAAAACTCTTCTCCATAAACACCCAAAACCAAAAGCGAAGCGATATACAAAACAACATTTAAAATAATTAATTGAACTGTTAAGCTAAAACCTTCAATCCCAAAAAATCTTTTTTTCTTAGGAGATTCAAATGAATAAACAACCATATTAGTTCTTTCCTTTTTTCTTAATTACTTTTTTGCCCCTAGTAAGAGTTTTTTTTAAAACTCTTCGGGGTACACCTTTGGGTGTTTTTTTGCCCTTAGATATTACTTTTTTCTTAACAACTTTCTTTTTAACAACCTTTTTCTTTACTACCTTTTTTTTAACAACTTTCTTCTTCCCATATTTCTCCTCTTCCAATTTCTTAACCAAAGCTCTTGCCTGAGCAGCTTTTTGCCGAACAAGCTTTCTCTCAGCCTTATTTTTAGCTTCTTCTTTTATTTTCTCTTTCTCAAACTTTTCCATTAACTTTTTCAATTCAATATTAATATCTCCTAATTGTTTTTTTAACCGAGAAGTATTCCTATTAAATTCTCTAAGAAGTTTTGCATTATCCTTGATAGTAAAAATCCCTCCACACTCATTACAAGTAAAATCTTTTAACAAGGCATCCTCCTCATTAAATTCAAGATTACAAGTTTTACAAATATAAAATTGTTTTGTCTCTCTATTCTTAATTTGTGTTTCAAATTGAAAAATCTTTTTTTCAAGAATCTCTTTTAAAAATTCCAAAACCCTCAAGTGTTCAATTTTCCAAAAATAAGTATACCATCCTTTTTTCTTATCTTTTTTTCTAACAGAAGAAACCAATCCATAATCAGAAAGTTTATACAAAATATTCCTAGTCTGATTAATTGTAATCTCCATTTTTTTCGCAATAATAAATTCATTGACATGTTTCTTCGCATCAATCAATTCCGCAATAGGCTCAGCATTCTTACCGACGACAATTACAACAACTTCTTTAACAAAATCCTTTAACATTTGATATTATATAATCAAAAAATACGTTTATATACTTTACTAAAACTCGAACAAAAAAGATAAAAGTTTTTAAACCCATATTCTATATTATATATATTAAAAGAGGTATAATAAATGGGTTTATTTAATAAAAAATCAAATAATAAAGCAGAACTTTCAAGATTACCAGAGCTGCCAAGGCTCCCAGAAATGCCCAGATCAAACGAACAAAAAGAAGATTTTTCTCTAGATCAATTACCAAAACTCCCTAGCTTACCTCCAAGTTCTATAAATGAAAAATTTTCCCAAGACACAATAAAGGATGCCATAAAAGGAAGTTCATTTGATGATTTTGAAGATGATGAAGATGAAATAGAAGAGATAGGTGTACCACGTCCAAGACACGCACAACAAATCCCAAGAGAAATAAATCATTATTCAACCAGAACAAAAAAGGCAGAACCAGTATTTATCAGATTAGATAAATTTGAAGAAAGCATGCAAATTATTGAAAAGGCAAAAAAAGAATTGGAAGAACTTCAAGAAATGTTACATGACACAAAAAAGATAAAAGAAGAAGAAGAAAAAGAATTGGAATATTGGGAAAATTCTATCCAAAATATTAAAAAAGAAATAGAAAAAATAGAAACCCAAATTTTTTCTAAAATAGAATAAAATGGACAACCAAAGTTTAATCCACATAAAACTGGATTTTGAAGAGGCCGTTGAAGGGAAAAAAGATATTCTTGAAGCAGAAGCTGATTTATTGAGATTACTTCAAACAATGAAAAGATACAAAATCCTTAGACAAAAAGAACTAACTCTCAAGGCAAAATTACACACAAAAATAAGAACAATAACCACAAGAATCAAAAAACTTAAAACACTTTTGCCTAAAATCAAAATTCAAGAAATAACCCCCAAAGAAGAAAAACCAAATTCAAGACATCTAAGAACGAAATTAAAAACAACGCAAAATAGCACCCAACTTGACAGAGAACTTGCAGACATTCAAAATAAGTTAAAAGAATTGGGAAGATAAAAAATAATATAAACCCCATCACTCTTTCTTCCATATGATAACCCGTAAACAATTAATCAAAAAATATATTGAATTTTTTAAATCTAAAAATCATAAAGAAATACAAAACGCAAGTTTAATTCCAGAAAACGATCCAACAACCTTATTCATTGGTTCAGGCATGGAAACAATTCTTCCTTTTTTACAAGGACAAAAACATCCCTTGGGGAAAAGAATAACAAACATTCAAAGATGTATCAGAACAGGAGACATAGAAGAAGTAGGCAATTCAACACATCATACTTTCTTTGAAATGATTGGGAACTGGTCTTTTGGAGATTATTGGAAAGAAGATGCAATCAAGTGGTCTTTTGAATTTGCAACAAAAATTCTTAAATTACCAAAAGAAAAATTAGCCGTAACAGTCTTTGGAGGAGACAAAGATTTTCCAAATATTCCTAAAGATGATGAAGCTGCAAAAATATGGGAATCACTTGGAATCCCAAAAGAAAGAATTGCTTATCTTCCAGGAGGAGTCAAAGATGGAGAAGATAATTGGTGGGGCCCAGTAGGGCAAACAGGACCTTGCGGGCCTTGCACTGAAATGTTTTTCTGGAGAAGCAACTCAAAACCTGTACCAGAAAAATTTAATCCAGAAGATAAAACTTGGGTAGAAATTTGGAACGATGTTTTAATGCAATATAATAGAAACAAAGAAGGAAATAATAATAAAGCAACACAAAAAAATATAGATAATGGAAGAGGATTGGAAAGGGTTCTTTCTGTAATTAATAATGTTGATGACAATTATTTAACAGAAATTTGGCAACCAATAATTCAAGAAATAGAAAAACTTTCTAAAAAATCCTATAAGGGTAATGAAAAAGCTATGAGAATTATTGCAGACCATATTAAAGCTGCAACAATGATTATTGCGGATGGGATAACCCCCGGCCCAACAGAACAAGGATATATTGTAAGGAGACTAATTAGAAGAGCAATTAGATATTCAAAAAAATTAGGAATACCGGAAGACCAAGATATAACAACACCTCTAGTTAAAAAAATTCTTAAAATTTATGATGACTATGGTATTTTAAAAGAAAACAAGCAAAAAATAATTAATGAACTAAATAAAGAAGAAGATAAATTTGAAATGACCTTAGATAAAGGATTAAAACAATTAAAAAAAATGATTCATAATAAATCAATCTCCGGGGAAGATGCTTTCTTACTTTACCAATCTTATGGATTTCCAATTGAAATAACAAAAGAAATTGCAAAAGAAAATGGTTCTTCAGTAGATGAGAAAGGGTTTCAAAAAGAATTCACAAAACACCAAAAACTTTCCAGAACAGCATCAGCGGGGCAATTCAAATCAGGGCTTGCAGACAATTCAGAACAAACAACAAAACTACACAGCGCAGCACATCTTTTACTTCAAGCACTTAAAATTACATTAAAAGATAATTCAATTGAACAGCGAGGTTCAAACATCAATCCAGAAAGATTGAGACTAGATTTTTCATTCCCACGAAAATTAACTCCAGAAGAAATAAAAAAAGTTGAAGATTTAGTAAACTCACAAATACAAAATTCTTGTGAAGTTTTAAGAGAAGAAATGACACCTCAACAGGCGAAGGCAAAAGGAGCCTGCGGAATCTTTAACAAAAAATATAAAGACAAAGTTTCAGTCTACAGCATCGGAAAATTTAGCAAAGAAATCTGCACAGGGCCACATGTTAAGAACACATGCGAAATTGGAAAATTCAAAATTAAAAAAGAGCAATCGTCCTCATCAGGTGTGAGAAGAATTAAGGCTATAATAAATTAAATTGGAGGAAAAACAAAAAATGACAAACGAAAATTCAAACTGCATATTTCCAAAATGTCCAGAATGTAACGAAGGATACTTACTTCCTTTTTCATATCAAGAAGATGTTTTTGAAAAATGGAAATGTTCTAAATGCGGACACACAATTATGAAACGAGATTAACTATTCCTCTTTCCAACCATCATTAACTCTTTTTAGAATCTTAGTTAAGGCAACAGAAAAATCACTTTTCCAAAATTCAACACAATCATCAATAAAATCTCTTTCCATATCTTTATTCTTAGTAACGCCAATCAAAGAATGCCTAGAAGAAATTTCCATTGTTCTTTTAATTAATCTCCAAAGCTCTTTCTTATCCTCTTCATTATTAAATAATTTACACTCTGTTTGACCTGCAAAATAACCAGGATTCGGCATAATCAAACCATTCAAATATCCATGCCAACTATTAAAAGTATCAACAATTCTCGAACACAATTGCCTAGAAAAAGTTTCACTTACAAACCCCGAACTCAATACAGCATCTTTAATAAAAAACACAGAATCAATTTCTTCCAAACTCGCTTTAAATCCAAGATTACTCTTGCATTCATTAAAACTTTTCTCAAGCTCCTTCATTAAATTTTCACATTCATCTTCCATTAATTTGGGATAAAAAGAGGTTATTTAAGGATTTCGTTTAGTAGTTTTTTAATTAAACATATCTACAACCCTTCCAGTCATCCGTGACCAGAATCTAGAAAAGAAATTCTCTCGTGGTTTAACTTCAAAAATTTCTGGATTAACTTGATCTAAAAAGTAAGAATTTCCTGCAATTATATTTTTATATTTAACAGCGGCAGATCTTGGCTTGTGCATAATTTTTCCTTGATAATTATAATCATGAGATTCATTAAAAATAGAATATGGATCATCTTCACCAGGAATATGAGAAATGAAAAAAAAGACTTTATTTATATGTGAATCTTCTTTGAATACTTCATTAATAAGCATCCCATAAAACTTTGATTGATTTTGCTTACTTCCATCTTTTGCAAATATTTCATTATATTTATAGGGCAATCCTGTTTCAGTAATCCATATTGGTTTGTCTCCAAAATCAGATATAACTTCTGAATACAAATGATTAATATTATTTACAACATCTTTTGGCTTATCATAATAAATCAAAACATCTTTTCCATATTCATGAAGAGAAATTATGTCAAGAGATTCCCACCCCCCCATTTCGAAGACTGTTCTTAACCATTGTTCAGATTCCAAAAATTCTGGTTCATTAAAAGAAAAAACTCCATTGCCAGCCATCTCTGGTCCAATAACAAAACATTCAGGACAAGCATCTTTAATTGCCTTTGCCCCTGGCTTCAAAAACATTTCCCTATAATCTTCTGGGTTTGCTGTTGATAAAAAACCATCGATATCCTGCTCATTACCAATTGCAAAATATCTTGTTTTTTCTTTATATCTATTAACAGTCTCGTAAACAAAATCATACCAATCCTCTATATTAAATAAAGGTCTTTGGCAAGCCCAATCATCTTTATCTTGCCAACCATCATAAGACTCGTCATAAGTATATACTCCTTCCCCATAACCACAAGCCCAATGAGGAGGCCTATCTAAGTTAATATAAAAGTTAATATTTTTTTCTGATAACTCCTCAATATATCTATCATATGGAGCATAACCCATTCCAGATTCTATTGTTTCTGAATCTTGAGAATCTTTTTTATGTGCCTGTATTGTCGCCCAACCAAGAGATAATCTCACCCAAGAAACACCAAGATAATCCAAATCATTCATACTTTTTTCTAATTCCTCTTCAAAACTAACAACACTTCCAAAATCATAATTCAAAGTAAACATAGAACCAAAATTAATCCCATATCTCTCAACTTTTTTGACATTCATTATATTATCCTCAACAATAACAATTTCTTTTTCATCTTCCTTTCCAACCTCAACAATCTCTCCAAAACTATCTTCAACTTCTACCACCTTATCAATTTTCTTTTTTACAACCTTTTTCTCAACTTCTTCTTTTTTTGGAGCTTCTTTTTGTTTAACTTTTTTAGATTCTTTTTTCTCTTCAACCTCAACAACTTTCTTTTTCACAATCTCTTTTTCAACTTTCACTTTAGAAACATCTTCCTCAACACACTCATCTCTACATTTAATTTTATTTTTTCTTGAATTTAAACATGCTTTTTTCAAACCATCTCTCTTAAATATAGAACAATCCTTTTGCAAACAATTGGTTGCGCAAACTTTTTCATTCAAACTTAAACCAGGACTCGTTAAAACATCTTCTTTTCCAGTAATTTCATTCCACAAATCTGAAAAAAATCCAGCAGAAACAAAGCTAATCATTAATACAAAAACAAATCCAAAAACAATTAATCCTCTCTTCATAATTTCCTCAACAAAACAACATTTATATTAATTCCTATTCCAAATAAACCCCTACCAACCCAGGCCTCGCCCTCTTAGACATATTCTTAGGATCATACTTTTTCTTATCAGCTGTTGAAAAAATCTTAACATCTTTCCCAATCTCTTTCGCAATTTTCTTAACATCCAACTTCTCAACTTCAAAAGGCATCACATAAACATAAACCTT